>Ga0207703_10000123_pt1 | contig 92590 bp, 83 predicted proteins | sample KBSSwiS12_FD_184304 | JGI IMG/M metagenome (GOLD analysis project Ga0207703, IMG submission 184304) | Switchgrass rhizosphere microbial communities from Kellogg Biological Station, Michigan, USA - KBS Switchgrass S1-2 (SPAdes) (version 2) | ecosystem: Host-associated > Plants > Roots >...
ATATTGCCGGTCGCTGCGGCATTGAGGATCGCCGCCACCATGCCGGCATTACCGGCCTGGATGTTGCCGTTCGCGACCTCGGTCACATTGGCGGTCAGCGATTGGCTCTGCACGTCGATGGCGTCCTTGCCAGCCGTCAGCGCGGTGACCGCACCAGTGGTCACGCTGATATTGCCGCCGGCCGCGGTATCGCGAACGACGAAGCCTTCGCCGCCAGCCGAGCTGCTCGCGCCTCCAATGTCGACCGTGACCGTGCCCGAACCATTGTTCAGGATATTCGCCGCATCGCCGGTCCCGCCGACGAACCCGCCCGGGCCGTCCACCAGGATGTCGCCTGCGCCGCCGGTCCCGCCGACCAGCGACAGGCCGCGCGTCGCGCCGGTCACTGTGTCGAAAGCCGTCACGGTCACGCCGGCATTGCCGGTCGCCTTGATACCCTCAGCGAAAGTGCCCGTCACCGTGCCGCCGGCGATGACGCCGACCAGGCCAGTACCGAAATTATGCGCATCGATGCCCGTGGTGCCCGAGACATTGCCCGTGGTGCCGACGATCACCGAACCCGTGCCGGCAACCTTGGTCTGCTGGGCGATGATCGCGGTGTTGCTGGTCGAGGTCACATCGCCCGCGTTCACCGTGACGTCGCCGCCGGTCGACAGCGCGAAGATGCCATTGCCGGTGGTCACATTGACCGGGCCGACCGTGGTGACGCTGGTCGAGCCCGAACCGAAATTCTCCGCATCGATACCGAAGCGAGCATCGATCGACCCGTTCGCGGTCACGTCGATATTGCCGGTACCCGCGGCATTCAGGATCGCCGCAACCATGGCGGCGTTGCCGGCCTGAAGATTGCCGTTGGCAACCTCGGTGATATTGGCGGTCAGCGACTGGCTCTGGACATCGATCGTGTCCTTGCCAGCCGTCAGCGCGGTGACCGCACCAGTGGTCACACTGATATTGCCGCCCGCGGCCGTATCACGGACGATGAAGCCTTCGCCGCCGGCCGAGCTGCTCGCACCGCCAATGTCGACCGTGACCGTGCCCGAACCATTGTTCAGGATGTTCGCCGCATCGCCAGTGCCGCCGACGAACCCACCCGGGCCGTTCACCAGGATGTCGCCCGCGCCGCCGGTTCCGCCGACCAGCGACAGGCCGCGCGTCGCGCCGGTCACTGTGTCGAAGGCCGTCACGGTCACGCCGGCATTGCCGGTCGCCTTGATGCCTTCAGCGGCGGTGCCGGTCACCGTGCCGCCGGCGACGACGCCGACCAAGCCCGTGCCGAAATTATGCGCGTCGATGCCCGTCGTGCCCGAGACATTGCCCGTGGTGCCGACGATCACCGAGCCCGTGCCCGCAACCTTGGTCTGCTGCGCGATGATCGCGGTGTTGCTGGTCGAGGTCACATCGCCCGCATTCACCGTGACGTCGCCGCCGGTCGACAGCGCGAAGATGCCGTTGCCGGTCGTCACGTTGACCGGGCCGACGGTGGTGACACTGGTCGAGCCCGACCCGAAATTCTCCGCATCGATACCGAAGCGCGCATCGATCGACCCGTTCGCGGTCACATTGATATTGCCGGTGCCCGCGGCATTCAGGATCGCCGCAACCATGGCGGCGTTGCCAGCCTGAAGATTACCGTTGGCGACCTCGGTGATATTGGCGGTGGTCGACTGGCTCTGGACATCGATCGTGTCCTTGCCCGCCGTCAGCGCGGTGACGGCGCCGGTGGTCACGCTGATATTGCCGCCGACCGCGGTATCACGGACGATGAAGCCTTCGCCGCCGGCCGAGCTGCTCGCGCCCGAGATGTTGACCGTGACGCCGCCGCTGCCATTGTTGAGGATATTCGCCGCATCTCCGGTGCCACCGACGAACCCGCCGGAGCCCGTCACGAATATTTCGCCGCCGCCGCCGGTGCCGCCGACCAGCGACAGGCCGCGCGTCGCGCCGGTCACTGTGTTGGCGACTGATATGAACACGCCCGCGTTGCCGGTCGCCTTGATGCCTTCCGCAGCGGTGCCGGTCACCGTGCCGTTGGCGACGATGCCGATATCGCCCGTTCCGAAGTTATGCGCGTCTACGCCGGTCGTACCCGAGACGTTGCCGACGGTCACGCCAACCAGGCCCGCACCAGCGACCTTGGTCTGCTGCGCGATCACTGCGGTGTTACTCGTCGAGGTCACGTCACCGGCATTCACGATAACATTGCCGCCGGTCGAAAGCGCGAAGATGCCGTTGCCGGTCGTCACATTGACCGGGCCGATAGTGGTGACGCCGGTCGAGCCCGAACCGAAATTCTCGGCATCGATACCGAAGCGCGCATCGATCGATCCGTTCGCGGTCACGTCGATATTGCCGGTAGCCGCTGCATTGAGGATCGCCGCCACCATGCCGGCATTGCCCGCCTGGAGATTGCCGTTGGCGACCTCGGTGATGTTGCCGGTCAGCGACTGGCTCTGCGCGTCGATCGCGTCCTTGCCGGCCGTCAGCGCGGTGACGTTGCCCGTGGTCACCGAAATGCCGGTGCTGGTCGCCACATCGCGGACGGTAATGCCTTCGCCCGCCGCTGCGATGACATCGCCGGTGACGTTGATGTTGACCGAACCGACACCGCCGGTCTGCACCGCATCGAACGCGTTGCCGTTGCCGTTGTTGAGGATGCTCCCACCCGTGTAGCTGATCGGGCCGCCGGCCGCGGAGACCGACAGGGCAGCCGTGCCGCCCGCCGTCGGCGTGTTGACGTTATCGACGACGATCACGTGATTATTGGTGACGGTGACGCCGCCCGTGCCGGTGTTCGTAAAGGCAAGGCCATTCCCGCTGACCGTCGCTCCCGGATCGACGGTGACGATGATCGGCGTGGGCAACAGGCCCTGATAATGGCGGTCAACGGGCGGGTTGGCGGGAAATGTCGTGTCGGTGGTGACGGTGCTATCGCACTGGACGGTAACGGCGCCGACAAGGCAATCCGCCCAGGCCTGTCCAGGTACCAGCAGGGTGACACCCGCAGCGGCGGCGATGCCGATGGTGGAACGCAGCGAAAGGCGACTCGCCTGCGAGCGCAGGTTCCTCCTGAGTGCCGATTTCGTGGAAGCCTGTCCGGAGATGGACGCGGAAAGGCCAGCGAGATTCCGTACGTGCACCATATACCTGCCCTTTTTATTGCAGAAATGTTGGTGCGACCCCGGATCAAGCCGAAGCTATGTCCTTTATTTTGCGGCCCCTATCTCCCCAAGTTCGGCGCGTGTCAAGCTGAACCGAGTGTCCTGCAAGGCGATAGGAGTGATGCGGGCAGAAAGCTTTCTCACAGTTCGCCTGGGCCACTAGATTCGTTTGTGTCCCGTAACGATGATTCGCCCCCCAACCGACCGGTCATGCGGCAGGGCGCCTCGGTCAACGTGGCCCGGCCCATGCCCCATCGTCGAAAAATGACGGCGGCTAAAGCAGCAGCGTGGAACGCTGGCGTTAATAGAGGAGGAAAGCATAAGGCTTTTCGCTGGTCATCAGGCCCTGCTCGAAATCGGGACCGTCGGGCACCTGCGCTGATTTGGCGCGCCCTTGAAGACTGGCATTCACTTCACATCGCGCAAGATGCTCGCCTTGCCCTGCCGCCTGCGGTCGCGACGGATCACGCGCCGTCCTGCCGTAACGTGCCGCCTATCTGCATAGTGTAACGGACGGTTAACCATTTGCACATCTTTGCCGGGCAAGACGATCCGCAACGCTTGCCGCGCTTACGGGGACGAAATGGAACTGCGGGGAACCAGCACTTTTGAGAAGAGGCATGTGCCGCTCGACGTTTCTATCGTCATGCCCTGCCTCAACGAGGTCCAGTCTCTCAAGCACTGCATTATCGACGCGCAGCGGGCGCTCGATCGGATACAGAGTGAATACGGCCTCGCCGGCGAAATCGTGATCGCTGACAATGGTTCTACTGACGGCAGTCAGGCTTTGGCGGCGAGCCTTGGCGCCCGTGTCGTCAATGTTCCCCGCAAAGGCTATGGCGCCGCGATCCAGGGCGGGTTCGATGCCGCACTGGGGCGTTTTCTCGTCATGGGCGATGCCGATGGCAGCTATGCCTTCACCGACAGTGTCGCCATGATCGGCCGTCTTCTCGAAGGCGCCGACCTTTGCATGGGATCACGTTTCAAAGGCGGGATCGAGCCGGGTGCCATGCCATGGAAGAATCGCCATATTGGCAACCCCTTGCTCACCGGCCTGCTCAATTTGTTCTTTCGCAGTGGGATAGACGACGCGCATTGCGGGCTTCGGGCTATAACACGCGATGCGTTCCTCTCGCTCGGCCTCCGCGGCGACGGGATGGAGTTTGCAAGCGAGATGGTGATCAAGGCGAGTCTCCGCCGGATGCGCATCGTCCAGACGGCAGCGACTCTCTCCATCGACCTGCGTGATCGCGACCCTCATCTGCGGCCCTGGCGGGATGGCTGGCGGCACTTGCGCTATCTCGTGATGCTCAGCCCGACCTGGGCATTCGGAGTGCCTGCGCTGCTGGCGCTGATTGCCGCCGGCACAATTCTGGCCGTGGCGACATGTCACTATATCGGCGCATTGGCCGGCAACGGCCCGTTCGGGGCGAGCTGGATGATCGTGGCGGGTTTCCTCCTCACAACGGGCCATTTTGCGGGGTTGATGGCGGTTGCCACACATGTCGCGGGCGTGCGCGAAGGCTACCGGCTGCTGCGGCCGTCAATCGCGCGACTGCGGCACCTGCTCACGCTCGAGACGATGCTTGGCACCGGTTTGGCGCTGATCGCCCTGGCCCTGGTCATGCTGGTCGCGATCACGTTGAACTGGCGTGCCGGGGACTTCGCTGCGCCGCCAAGCGTTTTGCCGCTCGTGATCGCGTCAAGCCTCGGCGCCATCGGCCTTCAGACGATATTTGGCGGCGTCGTGATGTCGATCCTCGGGGGCAATAGCGCAACCTTCATTCCGGAACTGGACGGAACGCAATGAGCCCGCGGCTTCGGGTCGCGGCAATCGGGCTCGGCTGGGTTTGCCAGCATCGTCACCTGCCGGCGATGAATCGTTCGGAACGTTTTGACGTGGTGGGTGTCATCGATCGAACGCCTGGTCGCGCGGCGGAAACCGCGAAAAGGCACGGCTATCGCTACCATGCCGAAGCTGAGACCCTGGCCGCGGTCGACTGGCTCGACGAAGTCGATGCGGTCACCGTCGCAACCGCGCCGATGGCGCATTTCACGCTTGTGAGCGAGGCGCTGGCGCGCGGAAAGCATGTGCTGACCGAAAAGCCCTTCACGATGCGGGTCGAGGAAGGCGCGCAGCTGCTCGAAGCCGCATCGGCTGCCGATCGACGTCTCGCGATCGTGCACAATTTCCAATTCGCCCGCTCGACTCGAAAGCTGATGGCAGAGATTGCCGCGGGCAAGCTCGGCACGATCCGTGGGGTCGATGCCGTCCAGTTCGGCAATCCCCGGCGGCGGCTGCCGACATGGTGCGAGGAACTGCCGTTCGGGCTCTTCTATGACGAGAGTCCGCATCTTCTCTACCTTATGCGGGCGGTGGCGGGGGCGCTGTCGCTCGAAAGATCCTTTGTCGTGGCGGGCAGCACGGGTCAGAACACTCCATCGCGGATCGAGGCCTGGTTCCGCGGTAGCGATCTGGAGTGTCCGGTTCGTATGTCGTGCAATTTCGAGAGCTCGGTCAGCGAATGGTATTTGATGGTAACGGGCGACAAGGGCCTTGGAATCGTCGATGTGTTCCGTGACATTCTCATCCTGCTGCCAAATGACGGGCGCCACGCGACGCTCGATGTGCTGCGGACCAGCCGGGTCGCGACCTTTCAACACTGGTTCCAGCATGTCACCAGCGGGCTGCCGCACCTCACGGGGCGGCTGAGTTACGGTAATGCCGAACTCTTCGATCGCTTCGCACGCGGTTGCGCCGGGGAGATTTCGGCGATGGCGCCGATCAGCGGCGAGGCGGCACAGGCGGTGCTGACCCTGCAGCATGCAGTGATTGACAAGGCGGAAGCGATCTACCGATGACAAAGCAAGACCTTTTCGCCACCTTCACCAGCGCCTATCCGGCGCAACCCGCGACCGCATTCTGGCGCGCAATAGAAATCGGCGCGCTTGCAAGTCGCGACATTCCCGAAGGGTTGGGGCTCGATCTCGGGTGCGGTGACGGATTGCTGACCCATATTCTGCTCGAGAGGATCGGTCGACGTCGACTGGTCGGGATCGATTTGGACCCGTTGGAAACCGAGGCAGCCCGCCGCTTTCCCTTTTACGATCGGGTTCAAACCTGTTCGGCGGACGCGATCCCGGAGGCGGACGCGAGTTTCGATTTCGTGATCTCCAATTCGGTGCTGGAACACATCCCTCCGCTCGAGGGGACGATTGCCGAGGTGGGCCGCCTGCTCAAGCCGGGCGGCCGCTTCTTCTTCACCGTGCCGGGCCCTGGTTTCCACGCGAATTTGCGGGGCGGACTGATGCCGTGGAGCGATCGCGGCGACTATCTCGAAGAACTCGACAGGCGATTGGCGCATTTCCATTATCTGTCGCGCGACGACTGGGCGGCGATGCTCGGCCGGCACGGCTTGGCGCTGGATACCTGCTTGGGCTATCTCGATCGTGCCGAGACGCGCCGGTGGGAGACGCTTTCGCGCATGACAGGCGGCCTGCTCTACAGCGTATTCGGCGGGGCTTCACGACCCATCGAGATCCAGCGCAAGCTTGGCATGCGCTCGATGCAGAATGCCGCACGCCTTCCTGCTCTGATCGCAGCGCCGCTCGCTCGCGCGATGCGCGCCGGAGTGGATGTCGATCTCTGCGAACCGGAATGGACGGATATCGAGCAGGCGTCATGCCTGCTGATCGAGGGCAGGCGTGTCTGATCTGCGGGTTCGCCCGAGTCCGAGGTCTTTGCGCTATGGGATTGTCGCCGGCTGCTGCCTGCTGCTCCACAACGCTATCATGATCACGGCGGACTGGTCTGGCCTCCAACTGTGGCAGGCAGCGAGCCTGTCTTTCTGCATCATGATCGTGGTCGGCTATTTGCTGCTATCCGCATTTGTTTTCGATCAGCGGCGAAATTGGACAGCCTTTTTTCGGTATTCCGGTGCGATGGCCGCCAATTTTCCGCTCTCGACAGGGCTTGTGTGGCTTTTCCTGGGGCCGCTTGGCATGCGCATGGCGGTCGCTGCGCCGGCCGCAACGCTGGTCATGGTGCTCGTGAACTATTTGGGCAGTCGCTGGGCGATAACAGGGGGGTCGTCCGGCGGCAGGTCGCCGACGTGAAGCTGCTCACCGTAACGCATTTCTATGAAGCCCATGGCGGCGGCATCGAGCGGGTGGCGGGGCATGTGTGCCGCAACCTTGCCGCACAGGGGCATGAGTGCGAATGGGCCGCGAGCGCGGCGGATCCGGCGCCGGTGGATCCGGCGATCACCGCCGTGCCGCTCAGATGTGTCAACCCAACCGAACGCCTGACCGGGCTGCCAATGCCGATTCCCGGGCCCGCAGGCCTGCGTGCCTTGTCGCGCGCGATTGGCCGCGCGGATGTCGTGATCGTCCATGATGCGCTGTATTGCACATCGATCGCGGCGATGATGTTGGCGCGTGCCAAAAGCGTGCCGGTCATCCTGATCCAGCACATCGCGGCCATCGAGTTCCCTTCGGCAGCCATGCGCAAGGTCATGGCTCTGGCCAATTACAGCGTGACGCGCCCGATGCTTGGCGCCGCGGACCAGGTGGTGTTCATCAGCGATACGGTGCGGCGGGCGTTCGCCCAGACCGCGATGAAGCGCGAGGCGCGGCTGGTGTTCAATGGCGTGGACGGCGCTGCCTTCCACCGCGGACCAGCCTGCCGCGCGGCTTTCGGCTTACCCGAGGTCGGCAAGGTCGCGGTCTTCGTTGGCCGCTTCGTGCAGAAGAAGGGGCTTGGCGTGATCAGGGCGCTCGCTGCCCGTCATCCGGACATTCATTTCGCGATGGCAGGCTCGGGACCGATCTCGCCGGCGGACTGGGGGCTTCCCAATATTCACCTGCTCGGTACATTGAAACCGGCCGATATCGGGGAATTGTTCCGCGCAGCCGATATGTTGCTGTTGCCAAGCGTCGGAGAGGGATATCCGCTCGTCATCCAGGAAGCGATGGCCTGCGGCCTTCCGGTCATCTGCGGAGCGGAAAGCGCCAGTGCCGATCCCGCCGCGGCGCGGTGGCTTGAAGGGGCACGGATCGATCTGGGCGATCCCGACGGGACGGCACAACGCATATCCCCGCTGCTCGATCGCCCAGCGCCCATGGCGGAGGAAAGAGGCGATATGGCCGCCTATGCCGCGGCCGCCTATAGCTGGCCGGGCATGGCGGCGAGGATCGCCGAGATCGCGGGAGAGATCAGCTCGTCACGCTGACCCGGCATCCCGCCGCCTCCAGGCGCGGCGCGAGGACATGGTTACGGCGCGCCGCCACATCTCGCGGCGCCAGGCCGTAATAGGCGTTCATAGTGTCGAACGAACGATCGCCGAGCAGCGCGATACGGGGCCGGGTGCGGCATAATGTTGCGACGATATCCTTGTCGACCTTCTCGGCGATGAGGCGCAGCGGAGGCTTGTCGAGCGCGGGCGTGTTATGGACGAGATCAATCGCGAAAGGCGCGTCCTTCTCTCCGATGATCACATAATCGGCGTCTATCGCGGCAATCCGCTTATCCACATCCGCTGCCGGGCTGTAAAAGGCGTGAGCCATCCAGAGTTGCAATGGCAGGATGACGATGCCGCCGGCGATGGAAGCGCGCACCAGCAACGGGCGCCATTCGGCCTGCCGTCCCTCCAGTGCTTTCCACCCATAAAGGCCAAGGAGGATGCAATTGCCGATGAGGCCGTGGAGATAGCGATATCCGAAACCATGTCCTTGATAGGGAAGGATGACGGCCATCACCAGGATGGTGATGAGCACGCCGGCCGCCAGGGCGCCGGCAAGGCGATCCCGCCGCGCGGCCTTCCAGCTGAGTGCCATCAGGGGAATTAACAGAAGGTGCTGCCATGCCACGAAGCGCAACAGGTTTGCGGCCATGTCGAACATGCCCAGGGGGTCGCCGTCGAGCACTATCGTCTTCAGTCGCGTGAAATAGTCGACCCCAACGCTTTGCTGAACAGCGGGCTCGGCCAGTACGAGCGACCATATCCATCCTGGCCACCACAGCCAGAATGCGCAGATCGCCGCATAGCCCAGCGCATAAAAGGCCGCGCGCGCCCATTGCCGTTCGAGCAGGAGCAGGAAGAGTAGCGGCGCGGCGAACATCGGGTGCAACAGCGGCTGGTGCAGGCCAACCGCGCCGAAACCGACAATGAGCGCCGCGACGTCAGCCCACCAGTTCCGGCGCAGAAAGAGCCACAGCCATATCAGATTGAAGGCCAGATGGGCCGGCATGGCATAAGCTGTCATCCCGGTGACGAGCACCTGCCCGGAGCCGGCATAGAGCAACAACGCGATGATCGGGGCCTCCCGATCCTCGGGCCAGATACGTCGCACGCATCCCCAGAGCGCGATGGCACCGATCATCGTGAGCAATGGCCCGGTGAGGTTCGGCGAGACAATGATTCCGGCCAGTGCGCGCAACGCCGCGTTCCCGGGAAGATAGGAGGAAATCCACGCCCCCCGATGCACGACCGGATGCATGAAGACCGTATTGAGCGCATCCGCGTGATCGCGCCAAAGCGCCGGGATTTTCTGGACCAGATGTCCGCTGGCCAACACGGCGGCATCGAAATTCGCGATTTGTTCGTCCCGGCTCATATCATAGCCGGCCAGAATCCAGTGATGCCCCACCAGGCAGGTCAACGTCAGGAGCGCGACCAGCAGGACGATCAGCCGAACATGTGCCGTCAACGGCTTGCTGCGCCCATCTCGCCCGACCCACGGAAGCGCAAGCAGGACCGCGTCCGCGAGCAGAAGCCAGCGATCCTGCCGGTTCAGGAATAAGGAGGTCAGGTTGATCGACGGTCCGAAGACCAGCGACAGCGAAAATGCCAGAAATGCTAATCCTGCCGACCAGGTTTTGGCGTATGATGGCCGGGTGTCGGACTCAGAGGCGGCAGGCGTGACAGCGTGCGGCCCCGCTTCGGATGATCCATGAGAAATGTCGGCCATGGGACACCAGTCTCACGACATGGTTAATTATGCTTTAGTGGCGGGGCGCTTGCCGGGTTTCCCGGGCGATCTCGGCCTGGCTCTGCGGGAAGGCTTGGGCCGATAGGGCGGCGGTCATTTCAACGCGGTCGACGCTGGCAAACAGCATCACTGTTATATGAAGCGGTTTTTCTGTATCAGGCGCCTGCCCGATCCATAAGAGTATCGCGGCGCTTTCCTCCCGGCGAAAGCAACAGCATGAGCGTTGGCGTTGACAGAGACGGAAAGCATATGGCTTCGGCTCGTCATCAGGCCCTGCTCGAGATCAGGATCTTCGGGCGCCTGCGCATATTCGACGCTCGTACCGGGGTCGAGATTCACTTCAGATCGCGTAAGGCGCTTGCTCTGCTTTGCTGCCTTGCGGTCGCGACCGATCACGCGCTGACACGGGAACGCGCGATGGAGTTGCTCTGGGGAAGCCGCGGCGAAGACCAGGCCCGGGCAAGCCTCCGCCAGATCCTGCACGAAATCCGTTTGTCCCTGGGGGAAATCGACGCGATCGAATTCGGGCGCCACCATCTTTCTGCCCGCCCCGGCGCGATCGACACCGACCTGAACGAGATGGTGCGGCTTGCCGAAAATGGCGACATTGCCGTCCTGGCAGAGCGTCTGGGCGAGTGCGCCGAGCGCATGTTCGAAGGGCTGGACGGAATCGATCCCGCGTTCGACGACTGGCTGTGGGTGGAGCGCGAACGCCAATTGCTGCATCTCAACCAGGCGATCGTCACCGCCTGCGGTATCGAGGGCAGGGACCCGGCGCCCTGCCGCGCGATCATCTCGGCACTGCAGCGCCTCAACCCCTGTGACGAGGCGATCGCCCGGCTCGGCTTCGAGCTGGATCATGGGAGCGGCGATCTCGCCGCGCTTCATCAGCGCTATCGCTGGCTCGAGGCAGCGCTGCGGCGCGATCTCGACGCCGAGCCGTCCGAGCTGACGCACGACCTGTTCCGCAAGCTGACCAAAGTCGCGCCGATTCTCCACAACGCACCCGAACCATCTCCGCCCGAACCGTCCCCGCCGGAAACGGTCGCAGCCGCGCCAATCGCAGCCGAACCGCCGATCCTGGCGGTGGCGCGGATCGACCTGTCATCGGCATCGGAGGAGGAGCGCATCCTTGCGACCGTCCTCTCCGACGAAATCGAATTGGCGCTGAGCGGCCTGACCGATCTCCGCCTACTCTCGGTCGGCGATGTGTCACAGGCCAGCCTGTCCGCGCAATCGACGGACTCGCTTGCCTTCTATGCGCTGAGGGGATCCCTCCGCGTCAATGGCGACGAACTCCATCTCGGCTGGCGCCTGTCGCGCGTCCGCGATGGACTGTTGCTCTGGACTCATCGCACCATGGTCACGCGCGACGAACTGGGCTTGCTGCTGGAGAATATCGTCGCCCGCGTTGTGGGCGCCGTCCTGCCAACGCTCGAACGCGATATCGATACCGGAGCGATCGATGCGGAGGCGACATCGGGCTACGGCATCTATCTTCAGGGCCGGGCAAGGATGCTCTCCGCCACTACGATCGTCGACATGCGCGAGGCGGCCGACCTGTTCGAGCGCGCGATTGCGGCGGCGCCCCGGCTGGTCAACGCGCAGCTAAGCCTGGCGCGGCTCTACAACACCGATTTCGAGCAGCAGCTTTCAGGCCATGACCGGGCCGCCTTTCGGCGCCGCGCCTTCGATCTCTGCTCGCGCGCGGTGAACATGGATCCGCGCAGCGCCCATGCCCGGGCACGCCTCGGCTGGTGCTATCTCAGGCGCGGCGATCTTGCCCAGGCCGATCATCAGTTCAAGGAAGCGCTGTCGCTCAATCCGCATCATGCCGATTGCCTCAACGAGATCGCCGTCGCCTATGGCCATATGGGTGATCTCAGCCGCGCGATGACATTGCTCATCCGCGCCTTCGAGATAAACCCGTTCCCGCGCGACGATTATTTCTGCGACATAGCGGTGCTCCAGATGCTCCGCGGCGACCATGTCCGGGCCGAGGAGAATTTCGAGATCGCGCACAATGATGCGCTCCACTACGCGGCTTTCCGTCTCGCCAATCGCGGCCTGATGGGCGAGGCGGCGGACGCCGCGATCGAGCATCTCCGCCGCCGTTTCCGCGCGACATGGGTTGGGGCCGAGCCGCCCGACGACGATGACCTGCTCGACGCGATCTTCGACCATATCCCGCTGCAACGCGAGGAGCACCGGGAGATCGTGGCAGACGGCCTGCGCCGCCTGGGCCTCAAACGCACGCGCTGAGCAGCCGCTCCAGAAACAGCGTGCGCGGCACGTCGCAGCAAATCGCCTCATCAAAGCGGTCCGTGGCCAGCCGCTCGAGCAGCTCCACCGTGTCGCGCTCCTTCTGGCTGAACGAAACCTCAGCGATCACGGCGGCCACCTGCTCCGCCGCCGCCCTTCCGGCGCGATCGGCAAACGCAGCGAAGATCGCGACCCAGCTCCGCACCCGGAAGTTGAGCCCACGCGCGATCGCGAGCAACGCCCTTCGCTCCGCCGTATCAAGCGGCGCCGCCCGCAGCACCGCTTCCGCGTCGACCAGCGCAAGCGTCAGCGGGCGGTGGCCAAGCTCGGCGGGCGCATGCGACACCATCACTGCGGCGTCGCTCTCGATCCCGCCGTCACGATAGGCCGCATAGATCGCACCGACCCCGATCATGCCGAACCGGTCGAGCTCGGCCGCGCGCAACGCCCCAAGACTCGCCGCGCCGTAAACCGGCACACCCGCATCGATCACCGCCAGGATTTCCTTGTGCCACACGCTCGGCGCGGTCTCGAACACGCCATCGACGAGCGCGATAGCGGCCGGACCCTCCCGCGCCGCGCGGATCAGATCGCCGCAACGGGCAGGGGGGAGCAGCCGGATCGCAGGCCCGCACGCAGGGCGGAGGGGCAGGCTCGGCCCGGCAAAGACAATGATCGGTGTCATCCCGCCTCCGTCAAGGGTCGGGCATGGCCGAGAAACCCCGGCACCAGGATCTTCACCACCGCGATCGGCAGACCCTCCTCGGTCAGATCGACACCGGCAATCTGCCGCGCGCCAGCGGCTTCGGCCCCGGCGAGCAGCTGATCGGCATCGCGCGCCAGGCATTGGCTGGATCGCGAGCGAAGCGCTGCCCAGTCAAGACCCGGCTCGCCATGCCCGAAGCTCTCCATCAGGAAGCGCAACCGCGCCGCCCCGGGCTCGGTAAAGTCGCCGTCACTCAGATCGTCGCGCGCGCCCGCGATCAGCGTTGCCCGGGCCTGCGCCGCCTCGGTCACCGCCCGCGCCAGCGCGACCACCGGCTCGAGATGCGCGCCGGCGCCCATCACCGGCATCAGCACCGGATGCGGCGCCAGTTCGTACAGCGCACAGGCAATCGCAGCGACGCCGTGATCCTCGCCAAAGGACCACAGCCTCATGCCAAGCCCGGCAGCCCTGATCTGCCGCAGCAGGCGCTGCCCAAGCGGCGCCGTGATCGTATCGGGATCGATCGCCGCCCGGTGCCGCGCCGCTGCCGAGCGGCCGAGCCAGCGCGACTGCGCATCGCGCTCGATCACCTCGCACAGCCCCGAGACGATCGCCTCGGTCCGGTCATTCCCCGAAGCGAGGCCGTTACTCGTGGCAATCGGCGGCAGCCCGTCGGCGCGCGCATAATCCATCGACACCAGCGCGTGCGGCACCCGCGTCACCTGCCCGGAGAGCAGGTCGGTGCCGCCACACCAGTCGATCGCCTCGCCATCATAATCAGCTAAACAATCGCCCGCCCGCGCAACTCCGTGGCAGGAGGGCAGGGTGATCTCGGCATGATGCAACTCGATCGCTTCCATCAGCGCTGACACCCGCGCCGCCACCCGCGTCACGCCCTTGCCTTGCGAGACCGAAAGCGATCGCGCCATCGGCCGGATCGCCTGGAAGACGGGGATTCCGATCGTGTCGAGCCCGGTCACGTCCGCCAACCGCGTCACGCCGCACCGCGCCGCGATCGGCCGGATCGCAGCGAGTGTCGCGGCCGGCGCGCGCCGGCGCAGCGTGCCGAACCGGAACTCGGCCGCCGCGCCACCCGGGCGCGCGAAACGATGATCGGCGAGCACGCTGCCGCCCCTATTCGTTGGGGCCGACATTTGCGCCGTGCACATTCGCCCCGATCATCAGGCTGCCGCTCTGCGGGTCGGTGCCGGTTTCGAACGGAACCGCCGCCAGCGCATATTCGCCGCTCTTCTCGAAGAGCTGCTGCAACCCGTGCAGCACGATTTTCACCTCGGGCGGCGCATTGTCATGCGCGGGGAAAAAGGCTGTCTGCTGCACAAAGGCATAGCCGAGCAATTTATGGTCACGCGCCGGCTCGGTTACCCGGATCACGAAGACCTTGGGCGCAGGTGCTGTGGTTTTGCTGGTGGCTACCATCGAAGCGTCTCCTCTGTTGAACCCGCCAATGATGCGGCAATCGATACCGGCTGGAAACCACCCCGGCGGCCGCTCGGCACGAAATGACGCTTAAATAACGGGCCGCTCACGCCGCGCTGCGCCCCGGATAACGGCGCGCGGGGATATCAGTCTCGCGCTCGGCAAAATGTCGTCCGCGATCGGGGCCGGAGCACCCCGTCCCTTGATCCACAGGAGACTGAAAATGGCCGATACCAACCAGGATATTGAAGTACTGGGCGATCTGCTCAGCCAATCCGATTCGATCGCACATCTGCTGAATTCGAGAGGCGCGTTCGAGGCAGCCTATGCCGCCTTCCGCGCCGAAGACGCCAAGGCCTTCCAGGCCGTGCTCGAACGCGCTGAGCTCGGCATCCATTGCGAGCGGATCTGTCACTGGATCCGCACCAAGGAATGCGTATTCCTCTGCCTCGAACTCGCCGGCCCGCCGCAGCCGACCACCGCGCTCGATCCGCGCGTCCTCGGCGCGGCGATCGTTCGCCTCGCGGGCGACGCGGCGATGGTCAGGCACCTCGCCGATGTCCTGGTGAAGCGCGACAAGCAGGGCTTCGCCGAGATCCTGAAGAAGCTCGAGATCGTGCCCTATGCGCATCTCTTTTGCCACTGGCTGTGCATCATCCGCTATCGGCTGGTCTGCCGCTGGATCTGCCATGTCGGTGATATCCCGCGCCCGGTACTGGCGACTGAAATCCAGACGGCCGCGCGCGCGATCGGCGATCTCGTCAAGAACGAGAAGGCCTGGCGCAATGCGGTCGCCGCCTCGGTCGCCGGCGATACCACGAAACTCGGCGCCGCGATCAACCAGGCGCAGCTCGCGCTCCGCTGCCGCTTCGTCTGCGAATTCTTCTGCTCGTGGCGCTGCGTGCTGGTCTGCCTCACCTTCGCACGACCCTATCCCTATGCCGTGATCGAAGGGCCGGTGCAGATCCGCGAAGCCCATGAATTCGCCGCCGCGCTCGTCAAGCTGTCGCACAGCCCCACGGATCTGATGCGCTTCAGCATCGCGGTCGGCACCGGCAATCTCGATGCCTGGACGGCGCTGGTCAAGCAATTCGGCTTCGAACGCTATGTCATCCAGCTCTGCCACTGGATCTGCGGCTGGCGCTGCGTGCGCTTCTGCAAGCTGGTCTGCGTCAATGTCGATTACCACCCCTGGTTCACGCATATCGGCGATTTCAGCATCACCGGGGACATCAGCCCCGCGACCGGCCGCACCGTCGGTCCGCGCGGCGGCCATGGCGGGCCCGATTACGGCTTTTACGGCGACCTGAGCCTGCGCGGCTTCTGCCCGAAAAAGGACCCCGCCCACCCGGCCGAGCCCATGGCATACCGCTTCCTGTTCCAGCCTGCGGGCGCCGCAACGCCGACCCCGATCGGGCCGGGCCTCATCTCGGAGGTGCTGGTGGGCACGCGCTACTGCTTCTGGAACGGCAACCCGAACACGCTGCAGACCGTCCGCATTCGCGGCTTCGGCACCACCTCGCCGACGCCGCCCACGCCCTCGGCCGATCCGACTCCGCCCGATCACTTTATCGTGCCGGATGCGCAGGGCTGGGTGCCGGTCGATCAGGCCGCGCTGGACGATGCGTTCAGCGGCTACCTGATGGGCTTCAGCTCGAGCCTGGGTGTCGTCCCCAACGGTGCTCCGCCCATCAGCGTCCAGGCCGGAACCGAGGTGACTGCCGATCAGCAGAACGGGGTCGATTGTGCGATCATCTTCCAGGCGACGCGCGTCAGCACCATCGCCGCGGTCAATGGCGGCACGGCGCCCGATTACACCAACCAGATCAGCAAGGTGCACATCAACAACTGGGGGCAGGTGGCGTTGCTCAATCTCCTGCAATTCCACACGCCCGGCGCCACGCCCTGCTCACCGCTCAGCACGGATCTCGATATCGAGTACACCGTCGATCACGCGCTGATCGCCGCCTGGAGTATCACCCTGACGACCGCGGCGCCGGGCGTTTCGCTCACCAGCCCGCCACCGCCACCTTCGACCACACGCGGTGGCTTCGGCACGCACCATGAGGACATTTCGGGCTGGCCGACCTGTTCCTACACGGTGAAGCTGTTGACGCGGCGGCGGCTGACCACCGGATTGACCGACGATCCGACCGCCGAGAAGCCGATGACCTTCTGCATCGGCCGCAACCTGAAACTGAAGCCGATCCCGTGATCGGCGACTGATCCCGCCATCCCATCCTTTCGCCTTTGCTCCCACAGGGCGGAAGGATGGGACCCCGGCAGTTCGGTATATATTGCGGATAGGAGGCACACATGGCCCGCCTGATACTCAAATCCATCACCTGCATCACAGCGGCCGAGGTCGGCAGCGATGAACTCTACGTCACGTTCAACGGAACGAAACGATCCTTGCCCGACATGAGGGAAGGCAAGACCCAGGCTCTCAACCAGCAATTCTCGTTCACGGGGTCGCCAAGCCTGAGCCTGTTCGAGGACGACGGAGACCATTGGTATGATCGGGATGATTTCATCGCCAGCCACACGATCGACCCGACGCCCGGCGACTTCACGCTCGATTTCAAGGCAACCAGCGGCAACGCGCTGCCCGCCCATTATGTGATGAATGTCAGCGTCGATCCGGTTTCGACGACGGCGATCCTGAAGCTCAAATCGCTCACTTGCATCGAGGCGGCGGAGACCTTCGGCGACGAGCTCTACGTGACATTCAACGGAACGAGATTTGCGCTGCCCAACATGGATGACGGGCAAAGCAAGACTCTCGGACACGAGTTCGTCTTCACCGGATCGCCGGTGCTGAGCCTGTTCGAGAATGATGGAGACCATTGGTATGATCGCGATGACTTCATCGACAGCGAGGTCATCACCAGAACACCAGGCGACCGGACCCTCGACCTGAAGGCGACGAGCGGCAACGGCGTGCCCGGGCATTATGAGCTGAATGTCAATGTGCGGCCCGGGCCCTAGGCCCGGGTAAACGTCATCCCATCCTTTCGCCTTTGCTCCCACAGGGCGGAAGGATGGGGCCCCGGCAATTTGAGAGGACTTCACATGTCTAACACAATCGCAAAGGCATCGATTGCTTCAGCTGACGTAACGCACGATCCTGCCGCGAACGCGGGATCGCCGCCCCATAGCCGTACCCGGTTCACCGATCACGGCGACCTTGCAGCCCACCTCGCCGCGGTCGGAGCGGCGGTGGATGGCGCTGGCGTTCGCGGCAAGGTGTCGCGCCGAGGCAAGGATTTTCGTCCCGGCGTCGGCGGGTTGCCCCCGATATTGCGCGACCCGGTGCTTGACGCGATCGGTTCGCCGGATGGAACCATCGTCATCGGCGACGAGACCATCGCTTTGCGCAGCACCGTCATGGCATCGGCGCCGGCGCTGAAACATACCGGCAATGTCAACGGCGCCGAGCGGTGGGCGAGCGACGACGGCTCGCTGGTCGAATATCGTTGGGGCAAGGGGAGATTGCGCTTTCACGCGTGGAAGAAGAGCTTCGGCTACTGGTCTATGGGCGCGGAGATCAGCGTCTCCGATACGTCGGTCAAGTTCCAGCGCGCCGAGATCAGCTCGCGATACTTCATGTCGGTGTCGGCGCCATGCCAACTCGTGAAGGAAGACAGCGATTCGGATCGGAACGACACCTATGTCGACGAATATGAATGGGGCATCCATGCCCAGCAGCCCGAACGCGTCTCGTCGGCTTGCCGCGCGTTGTGGCACAATGCCTTTTTTGCTGACGTCGTAACCGCCGGCGGCGGCTGCGAAGCGGCTGCCAACAGCATTCCATGGGATATGGGCGAACCCGTCGAATGGCGCACCAGGCCCACCGTGCTCAACCTGGCCGGCGACTGGACCGCCGGCGGTTCGGCAGTCGCCAAGATCTCGATCGACGTGCAGGATCTGACCGTGGACATGTCGGCGTTCCACCGGCCCAAGGCGCACGGATCGATAGTCGATTGGGACAAGATCACCGTCAAATTTCCCGACGACCGTCAGTTCACCGGCACCCTGGAGGCGCCCAGGACGATCCGCTGGTCCAATAACAGTGTCTGGACGAAGGTCGTCCCGACGATCATCGACCTCAATGGCAGATGGAGCGACGGCAGCGGTCGTTCGGTACTGATCAGCGAGGGTAGTCACGACATCAAGATCGACATGTCGGACTTTGATCGCCCAACCGCGACCGGCACAATCGTCAACGGATCCACGATCAAGGTGAAATTCCCTGACGACCATACATTCACCGGGCAACTCCAGCCACCCGGCACAATTTTGTGGTCCAACGGAACCCGATGGACCCGGCATTCCTGACATCGGACCATCATAATGCCCGCGGTAATGCCTGTGGGAGAGGAGCATTGAGTGAAGGCGATGCCGGGCCCTGGCGAAGCCCGGGGCAGCTCGCCGGCATTGCCCCCTCCCTTTTTTTGTCGGAGTAGGATATTTTCATCCCCGAAAATCCGGGCCCTTAGGAGATGTTGATGCGGTTGCTGTGGCTGGCCCTCGCGATCTGTTTCTGTCTCTCGGCAACCGCGCCCGACCCATCAGCCGCCACCGGCCGCCGCACCATGGAGCTCGACGCCGGATGGCGCTTTCACCGCGGCGACGTGGCAGATGCCGCCAGCCCCGGTTTCGACGATGCGAATTGGGACAAGGTCACCCTGCCGCACAGCTTCAACGGAGCCGACGGAGAGACCCCGGATTATTACCGCGGCCCGGCCTGGTATCGCCGCACCTTCATGGTCGGGCATATCCAGCCCGGCCGCAGGCTCTATGTCGAGTTCGACGGGGCAGCGACGAGCGCCCAGGTCTTCCTCAATGGCAGCCCCATCGGCCGTCACGACGGCGGCCATGCCCGTTTCCGTTTCGACCTGACGTCCGCGCTCAGGACAGGCGCCAATCTCCTCGCCGTTCGCGTCGATAACCGTGCGGATGAGACGATCACGCCGCTCGGCGGAGATTTCACCATCTTCGGCGGCCTCTATCGGGCGGTCCGCCTCGTCGAAACCGACGACCTGCATATCGACATGGCGGATTTCGGCGGGCCCGGCGTCTATGTCCGAACGGCCCGACTGGATGCCGCCGCCGCGCAGCTCGAAATCCGCGCGCGCATAACCAATGCCAGCGCGGCGGCCCGGCAAATCCCCGTCAGCGCGGCAATCCGGGATGCGGCCGGCCGGACAGTCTCGACCCGAGCGCAACAGGTCTCGATCGAGCCCGGCGCCACCCTCGAACTCTCGCTCCCCGCCACGCTCAGCCACCCACGCCGCTGGGACGGAGTGCGCGATCCCTATCTCTACACCGTCGAGGTCTCGGTCGCCCATGGCGGCGATACCGTCTCGGTCCCATTCGGCGTCAGGGATATCCGCATAGACCCCGCCAGAGGTATGATCCTGAATGGCCGGCCTTATGCGGTCCACGGCGTCAATCTCATGGCCTCGGCGCGGCCCGGCAAGGGCACCGCGGTCACGCCCGATGAGGTGGACGAGGATTTCGATATCCTGCGCGAAATGGGCTCCACCGGCGTCCGCCTCGTCCATTTCCAGCACGGCCCCGAAGCCTATGCCGCGGCCGACCGGCTCGGGCTGGTCGCCTGGACCGAGATCGGCATCAACAGCCGCATTTCGGACACGCCTGAATTCCGGGCAAATGCCGAACAGCAACTCCGGGAACTGATCGCGCAAAACTATAATCACCCCGCGGTCGCGCTATGGGGCATCGGCAACGAAGTCTATTCCGAAGATCCGGCCGTGGCGCGCCTGCTCGCGGGCCTGAACGCGGTCGCGCACCGGGCTGATCCCGGCCGGCCGACCGTCTACGCCCATTGCTGCCAGAGCGACGATCATCCCAAGGCCAGGGTAACCGACATGATCGGCTTCAACCGATATTTCGGCTGGTATCCCGATGCGAAAGGCTCTCTCGGAGCCTGGGCGAAACAGTTCCACGCGGCCTATCCGGACAAGCCGTTCGCCATCTCCGAATATGGCGCGGGGGCAAGCGTGCTTCACCAGCAGACCAGCCCGTCCGCCCCGGTGCCGGCGAGCGGCTGGCATCCCGAGGGGTTCCAGACGCGCTACCACGAGCAGAACTGGCGGGAGATCGAAGCCCTGCCTTACATCTTCGCCAAATTCGTCTGGGTCGGGTTCGATCTCGCCTCCGCCGGCAGGCACGAAGGCGATCGGCGCGGGATCAACGACAAGGGCCTGGTGACCTATGATCGCAAGGTCCGCAAGGATGCCTGGTACTGGTATCAGGCCAACTGGTCGGCCGCACCGATGCTCCACATTGTCGGCCGGCGGGATCGCAATCGCGAGACGGCGGAAAACGAGGTCGAGGTTTTCAGCAACCTGCCCCTGGTGACGCTCCATCTGAACGGAGCCGCCCTGGCCGGCCACCGCGTCACCGGTCACGTCGCGCGCTGGACGATCCGGCTCGAGCCGGGCCCCAACCGGATCGAGGCGACAGCCGCATCGCCCCCCGGCCCTCTTCGCGACACGGTAAGCCTCACTCTGTCGCCACCGCCGACCATGATCGGCACCCGCAACCAGCCCGGCGAGCCGCCGCGCTGACTGGGGGCGTTGGATCGGAAGTTCGAGCCATGAGTTTCCCATCTTCGTCATGCCGGGCTTGTTCCGGCATCCATGTTTCCACAAGATGCGCAGGCGTTGTTTTTGCGGCTCGATAGACCCCGCAACAAGTCCGGGGTGACGATGGACGGAATGGAACGAACTTCACGACAAAGAGGAGACAATCCATGAACCCGATAGTGCGCGTGTCGATCCTGCGATGTCCGCCCGATCGCTTTCCCGAGATCCGGCAATTCATGGAGGATGCCGAAACCGCCTTGCGCCCCGGCATAGAGGCGATGCCGGGCTTTCTGTCCTTCTACGCCGGCGCGGATGAGGCGACATCTTCGCTGACGAATGTCAGCTTCTGGACAAGCCTTGAAGCCGCCCGGCAGCTGGACACGTTCAAGCCGATGCTGGATCTCGTCCAACCGTTCATCGCCCTGGGCGCGACGTTCGAGCGCCCGGTCATGAACTACGCGACGCTGTGGCAATTGGGAGGGTAGCGGCATCCGCCGCCGCGCCAGTTAGAGCGGGATGACTTCAGCTGGAACTGTTCCCCCGCGAAGGCGGGGGTCCAGAGCCCGATGGGCCAGCGCGTGTGGCTCTGGGCCCCCGCCTCTGCCGGGGAACAGGGCGCCTCGACCACAAACCACCACGCTCCAGGTGGAGTGTCGCCGAACTTCAGGGTTGGAGGCGAGGGCGGGTGAGATCCTCAGAGAGGATCGCGGGCGTCAAAGGCCCGACAGAATGTCCGCCTTCTTGGCCGCGAAGTCGGCGTCGCTGATCAGGCCGCTCTCATGGAGCTGCTGGAGCTCGGCCAGCCGCTCAGCCAGCGTGCCGTGTGGCGACGGACCGACGGTCGTCGTGCCGACCGTGACATTGCCCTGCCGCAGTGCCGCCGCGATGAGCCCCGCCACATCCTGGAGGTCCTGCGGCGCCCCGTCGCTCCCGCCGTCGACGTCGCCAAAGCTCGACCAGCTCTCCCGCGCCTCCGCCTTGCGGCGCATGCGCGGCGCGGCGAAGATCAGCAGAGCGGCGAAGATCAGCGCCGAATAGAGCGGAAAGGCGATCGCGATCCCGTCAAAGGTGATGTCGTCGCGCGTCTCGTCCTTCCCCGCGCCGGTGACGCAGACGATGTGGCGGTGCACACCGCTCCCGCCGGCCTGCGTGGTGTAATAATCCGAATCGTCGATGACCCTGCCCGAACAGAATGCCCCGGCGGCCCAGCTGGTGACGGGCGCCCACATCGTCGTGCCGATCCCGGCGACAAAGAAGCCGAGGCCGAGGCTGAGCGGAAGCAACGTGCCGAGCGCCGTCCGCCAGGGGCGGTAGGATGGTCTGGCTGGCATGGCGGTCCCCCCCGCGCCGGGGGCGACGCGGCGGTGAACCTAAAGCAAGTGCCGCGGGCGGACAATCACGCGCCGGACCGCCACTTGGCGTGCGATCGGCAGATCGGCCTGTTATTTCGGGCCATCCACCACCGCCGTGGCGCTGCGCGCAAGCACCTTGGTGGTCCCGATCGTGACCCGCAGCATCTCGAATTCCGTCGTATTGACGCCGTGCGCCGCGTCGCACCGAATCGAAATCGTCTGTACCTTGCTCGGCTTCGGATAGATCAGCACATAGTGCCGCGAGGGGCCCTTGGCCGGCGTAATGAACGGCGCAAAGCTCGATTTCGGCACATCGCAGGGCACGGCAAGGTCAAGGACGATACGATCGACGCTCGCGGTGAGCGGCCCGCTCACGATACGATATCCCCAGACGGGCGGACCGGTAACGATGTTGGTGACGGTCGTCGTCCATCCGGGGAGGGGCTTTCCTGTCGTCGTTCGCGTCCATCCAACCTTCGCTACCGGAGCGGCGAAAACAGGTTGTGCGCCGACAGCGACAAGCGTGCCCAGGCAAGCGGCCTGAATAGCCAGCTTTCTTGTGATGAAAGGCATTTCGACCTCCGTGCTGATTCACAATCCGCAAGGCATCGTCAGGAAGAATAGACCGAGCCGATCAGATGAATCCGGCGCCGCCGACCTTCCCGATGAATCGTTACGCCTGCTTTACTACAGCGGCGTCGCGTTCGCACGTCATAACATCTTTCCGATTACTCAGATACTCTCTCCGTCAGGCGAGCAGTCGTCGGAGAGTGTTCTGGTAGCGTGCAAAAGCCATCTCAATCCAACGACAATGATCGCCCGAGAGAAGAGGGATTGTCGCACGTGGCGCCATAACGGGGGGAAACCGCGAGCCAGGTGAGCCACAGGCAACCTATCGAGCCGCATGGTGGTTCAATTAAGTGGATTTTCGCCGTAATCCGAAGCGGTCATTGAGCCCGTAGGCCTTTGTCGATAACCCAGCTCCTTTAGGAGTGGCTAATGGCTGCAGCACCAGATGACTGGAAGCGTTTGCCGTTTGGAGAGAAGGCTCCAATTCCGTATCAGGCATCTTTTAATGACGCTGAATATCAAAAGATTGCGCAGGGCCTGTTGCCGCAGGCGATGGAAGATAAATGGTTCGTGTATCTCGATGGTTCGGATCTTTGCTTTCATCGAAGCTGGACGGGGCAAGCGATATATCGCGTTGCGTTTGGTTTGTCTGGTGAGCGCCACACTGTCACCGAGGCACTTTGCGCTGTAGAAATTCTTGATAAGGGCGACGCGACATATCAATCCGAGCTTCTGGATTTTTTGATCCAAAATCTTTTGCTCGGGCACGCCAGGCCATTTCCGCGCCCTGCAGGCCTTACCGAACAGGTTCCTGGTATCTATCAGCACGCTATCTCCGGCACCGGATATCGGGAAGCGGTGGTGGCTCGGAAGCCATGGTGGAAGTTCTGGGAGCTGCGGTGACAGTGCATTTGACAGAAGCAGGAGGTAATTACCGCGCCACGTGCGATAACTCCTAATTCAAGCTGCAATCTAGTCGGGGGTTACTGCACTGGCGCCGTAATGCCCAAAGGCATCGCGCAGGATCGCCAGCTTCTGCTCGACGGTCTAGTGCCGATGGCCTGACACCCGGCCGACAATCTCCATCCGAGTAGTCATACGAGAGGTCGTATGACTACTCGCTCCCCCCGTCCGCTGACCTGAGCTCGTCCGACATCACTGCCCCGATCAAAGAGCGGCTATCAACCCCGTCGATGGCCTCGTCCGCAAGGCGGCCTTCAGACCTCGCTCACGGCACAATGCTCGGTCTGGGCGAACCGATAGCTTTCGGGTCGTGCAGCGGAAGTTTAGTCAACCGACGTTCCGCATCGCGGGAATTGGTCCCCAGCTGAGGATCGGATTTACCGGATGCGCTAGCTAGCAGTGGTGGAAATGCCAGTATCAAGAGGCGGAACTTCTGGATGATTTCCCCTATTCCAAATTACAAATACAAGAGCGATAATGAGTGCAATAAAGATAATGAGACCAACGATAGACTTCCAGCCAAATAGACGGTCAAAATTTGAATCATGGACCTGCGTGTCAGGTATTATCATGCGTCGAGCGTCATTCCCGACTGGCGCAGAAGGTGTATCGACTCTCGCGCGGGGCACATTAGTTCGAATTATTCGACTCAGATCCGATATACTATTTGAGTTTTCTCTAAGCGCCGAGTCAAACCGAATAAGTCGAGAGTCGATGGAGCTCAGCCACTTCGCGGTGTTGTCGCCGGTGAGCTGATCGTTGAGATGTGTAACTTGTTCGGTTAGCGCCGAGTTTGCGTGGCGCTGATTCTGCAGTTCTCCGGCGAGCTCCTCGGCTTCACGCTTGACGGAATTAAGTTGCCCCTCTAGCGATTCGCTCTTCGAGCTTAGGCCCTCATTTTGCAGGCTCAGTTCGTGAATTGCCCCAGGAAAGAACCTCGTAACCTCTGCGAGCGACGTTCGGTTTAAAGGCAACATTTTGCTAAAGCTACGCCCGGTCGCGAAGGTCTCCGGCGCGGGTACTAGTATGATTGCGCGGCACTGCGTCGGAGAAGGTGCCGGCAACAATGAAACCCGGTAAATCTGCTCAGCCGCGAGCCCCCAACTTTCCTTTTGCGTCGTCGCCCCAGCATAGAACATCTCGGTGTGACATATATTGGTCGGCGAGTATCTCCATCCTGATAAGCCGTCAGGCAGATGAGCAGCCAAATCGAGGTATTTGGGCAGATACTTTGCACCGGCAAAAGCAGCAGCGTCGGCCTCGATTGCCTCCGGGCTGCCGCTGACTAAACCTTCTGCAAGTGCATTCAAGCCTTCCAAAAGAAGATACGCATCTGTGATAAGAGCGCCGTTAAGCCACACGCCGACGCCAGCGTGGTTGCCCCGATCCCCGAAAACCTCGTCAACTGACTTTCGGTATACCGCAACCCAAGTCACGCTGTTCCCGTGATAATCGTATCGGGCGACCTCAACTACTGCGTCGCCGGCAATGAGGCTAAATTCATTACGAAACCCAACATATCGATCCGCAGGGCTCGGAACCCAAGGCGGACTCGGTTGGTCGGCTCCTATGGGTCGAATGTGCAAGCCGCCAGAGTAGTAGTGTGCTTCTAACGCAAAACGAGCTGCGCCATCCGCCCTCATTGAGTCCCGCTGCGCCACCGCTTATCTCCCCGATACAAACTCGAGCAGCCGGTTCCAGATGCGCAAGAAAAAAGGTGGCTCTGGGGGCGAGGGGAATGGATCCTGCGCTGGCAGTCCCTCCGCGGCCAAGGCGTTACGGTAAAGCCGGCGCCATAGCTTGACCGGGTAGGCCAGGACGACTGCAGAAACGTCCTCATCCGGTTTCAAATGAAGGCGACCCTTCGTGCTCATAATGCCAGAGCAATAGGCATTTAGACTTCGATGATCAGAATCTATCTCCAGCCCTTGGAATGCCGCTAGCGCTTGCGCGTACCGCTGATTGCAAAATTCGAGCAAAGCGGAACGGTCTTCCGGGATGCCTTCAGCGCGGTCTGCATCTCTGGCGCTATGGGCGTCCCACTTAGTGACGAGCATGAGATGAAAATCTTCATCGCGATGCGTCGCACGAATTTTGTCATAGGAGCCGATAACGCCTTTTATCGCCAGCGAGGCACTCTTTATCTCGTCGCTATCCAGTGGATTGTCTTTGTCAGTATATACATCTGCTTGGGTGTATGGAATGAGATAAATGAACGTGATCGGCCCCTGATAAGCCGAAATAAATTCTTCAGTTTCGGCGCGAAGTCCAGGATATAGCTTCTTTACATTATTAAACTCGGTTGAGCGATCTTTTAGCGGCCGATACCATTCTCCACTACTCTCCATAAACGCGAATTTTACAGCCTGCTTACCGGCAGGACGGAATTCTACGGGAATGAAGAATGGCAGGGATAGGGAAGTCTTTAGGATGCTCTCGCCCTCGAGAAATGCTTGCGTCTTGACATCAAACGTGTGCTCGGCATCCTCGTGCAATAATCGCCCAATGCCTGATCCTGTGCCCAATATCGGATCGCATAACGTTAGTCCTGCCTCCAGCTTGGGTTCCGCTATCAGTGCTCCGAACAACGATAGTATGAGCGACGTCTTGCCGGAAAAGTTGGTCCCGAAGAGCACAACAGGATGATAGCCACCCTCCTGAAGGGCTCTAGCCAAGTTGGTTCCCAGCCGATTTAGCTCCTCCGCTGAGGGCGCTGCATCTGCTTGAGTATTTCGCGCCGAGCGCCCGGGTGCCTGCCCCCGAGCCTCGGTGTCGCTCCCAGCATCAGCCTTCGATGCGTCGATAGGTTCGCCCTTGGGTTGCTCCGATGAGGGGGCTTGGTTGTGCTCTCCGAGGCGGAAGGGCTCTGGCTCTTCGGTCATGACCACGCGGACCCCAGAGTGTCTTTCCGAATACGGTGGGAGGTTCGGTTTGAGGAGGCGAGCTCAAACAAACACACCATCAATGCATCGAAGCCAAAGGCGATAAAAAGATAAACCCAAGTCGATGCTTGATCAGCGCGTTCTATTATCAGCGTAAGAAGCTTGAACGCATTCCCGAGGCTCTGAACTTGAGATATGTGCAGTCCCGCATCCAAAGACTTAACATCGGTGTATCGGGAGAGCTTGAACCGCAAGTCTCTGTATATAGAGTCTTGTTCTTCGAACGAATTCAACGTTCTCTTAAGTGCCATGGCGCTATAGTTTGTTGTAGCGGCGGACCGTAATTGATCCAGCGCAACACTAGATTTGCTCGACGATGCTATCACCTCATGAAGATCGGGATTGTTCCAAGTGGCCCTAGAGATAAGCTCTGCAATACGACCGCGATAGTCGGCAATTACATCCTCGTTTTTTAAGCAATTTCTGACAGGGTTACTTAGTGGTTTAAACCCAGGAAGGTCGGCTTGTAGATCTAGGATCAAGCGCTGTGCTTCCGGGCCTTGGCCGCAATTAACGGGGTTGCGTATTTCACTGAACAACGCGTCAGCTTCTGACCGAACTTTGTTCATTTTGGCGGTAGCTCCGCTCTCCGCGAGAGAGCTTTCCGCAGTCTTTTGCAGGGTCCCGAACTGAGCGATCGAGTCGTTGGCGGCATCCGCAATCACTTGGCTGCCCTCAAGATAGAGCATGAAGCTACTATATACTCCTGCGGAGCTCACCGCCACTAAGGGAATGAATAAGTACCAATGCTTGCGCCAGCCTCCCGGACTTGAGCCGATCACGCGGGCTAGGTACCACGCAAAGAGGCCTCCGATTGACGCTGCCACTAGCGCCAAGAAAACCCCTGATTTCAAAAATAAACTAAAATAGCCATAAGCGATCACAAAAAAGAAAATTAGGGAGAAAACGAGCAATAGTACTTGCATTGAGCGGTAGGCGCCGGCTTGTTCTGCTTTGTTAGTAGCCACTGAAATTCCCCCGAAAATTCTGATGATGTGTCACATTCTGAGAAAGCCGAGTCAAGGTTGGAGTACGATTACGGGCTATGTGCGCATACCGCTTAAGGCGCTCGTCCGGCAAACTATCCCGGCGATCAACTACCGCAGCGCTGCATCCTTCCCAGCTTTGTAGATGTTCTTGCCCACGGTTTCCATGTCATGCGCCCCGATTGAATAGCGGGCGAGCGATAAGGGCCGGATGAGTCCCGATCTCGGTGACGGTACATTTAATTGCCGGGAGCGGACAGCGGCCGACTCTCATGTCTGTCGAGTTAAATGCGCTCACCGCAATCCCAATCTCGAAGGCTGTCAGTGGAAATCTGTCGAACCGGCGTAGCTGACGCGGCTATTCGCCTATCATCTCAGCATTGACGGCGCCTTGATCTTTCTCAGTCGATCCGGCTTCCCCGTCGAGGCTGTCGGCAGCGCTATCTATCTTGTCGGCCATTACATCCATCGCATTGGCTTCGTTCAACAAGTCGGCCGATTCAGTCTTTTGGGCACAAGCCGTGAGCCCGCCCAAGGCTAATAGCAGAAAGAGGGCGACGAGTTTCATAGCCGTGCCTCCGATAGCGCTTGAAAGATTTCGGCGAACAAAGCATTTCCTTGCCGAAGCATATCCTTCAGATCTTCAGGAATAAAATTCGTCTGCGCGATCGCCGCGAGGGTCGACCGACTGACGCCAGCGATACCCTCGTCCTTGATCAGCGTCTGCGCAACTTCCCGCAGCTTGTCGTATCTCCCCTGGCCACCGAGCACCACGATGTCGGAGAACAGTCCGACCACGCTCGCGGCAAGTGTGATGATACCAGCGACGATCGTCGCCGTGGCGCTCACGAATGCGCTAGCTATCACGCCCGACGCTGTGACCGCGGTGAGCGCGGCCGCTGCGAACTGCAAGCTTCGCGCTTTCCGGAGGCGCGCGTGGACGGCGGCGGCCGCCGGACCGCACTGTTGCAGGGCTTGGTCGAGCGCTGCGACGGTTACCTGAGCGCGGGCTTTGAGCCCTTCGCGTTCGGCGTCAGGCGGCTGCGCAACGTCCTCACCTCCGATCACACCTCCCGCTAGAAGTTCAGAAAATGTCGCTCCTTTCGCTTTCAGGTCGTCGGCCGTTTCGGGCGCGAACTTGTTCAGATAGGCTGCCACCTCATTGATTTGCGGCAATCCCGCAGTCTCACCCATGGCGAACTCCCATCATCCAGAGTCGGAAAACCCTTACCAAGCGACCAGGGAAGCGCTTGAACACGCCGGCTCCGATCGCGCCCTTGTCCCAAGTGCCGTTTTGGACGACGATTTCCAGCTTCTCGTGAGCGATCGCCGCGAGCAAGCTTTTGGCGGTGGTTGCCGTCTCCATCGCTACCGCAACACGGCGAGCTGCGTCGGCCGTGTTGTACTTGCCGATAACTGCTACTGGAATCGACGCCGCCTTCGCCGATTTGATGGTCTCGCAGCCGATAAGCACGAGCTGCACGTCAGCGCGCCTCGCGCGCGCGTGGAATTCGTCGAGCGGAATCGAGTACTTGGCCGCCCCCTTCGAATCTTCCACCACAACCATGCCCTGTGCCACATGCGTGAGAGCAATGAGCGTCTGCCCCTTCGATTGCGCAAGCGCCTCGTCGAGCGCTGCATCCCATTCCTTGGCTGAGCTAGCCTTGTGCGTGACTGCCATGGCGGACAGCGCCTTGGAACCGGCGATCGTGTCGCTAGTAGTCGAGTCGATCACCATGCTCAGCAGCTTGGTCTTGGATTTGCTGATCTTATAGGCATCGAGGCGATTGAGGATGACATTCCGCTGTCCCGGTGGCCGGCCGTTGAGGCAGCAGCCGTCAAGGGTCTCGATGAGTGCTGGTGGCGGCTCATTAAGAGTTTCCAACTTGAGGTCGAGCGACGGGAGCGTCATTGTATCTGTGGCCAAGCGAAGAATGTGCGCCCCTGTCAGGTCGATCGGCGCGCGGCCGTGGTCGTCTAACGCGGCCGGATCGATATAGAACTCGATCTTCGACATAGCGGCGTCGAGTTCGCTTTGCTGCTTAAAGTCCGGGGGACGGTCAAACGCGATATTCGCCAACAGCGTATTTAGGTCCTTCAAGTGACCCACGGGTGCAGCTATTTTGGTCGGGTATTCGTAACGCTGGCCGGGTTCGTCGCTGATGGCTGACCGATAATTCGATTGTACAAAAAGGCGGTCGCCATCGCGGGAGATGTAGAGCTTTATCTTTCTTAGATCGGTCACGTCCTCGCCCAGCATCTGGTGAACGTGTTGAATGCGGGTTTCCATGCCGGCGATCGCCGCCGCGCGACAAACGAGATCCACGTGTGCCGCGGAAATGCTAAAAAGGCCAATGAACAGAGACGCTAGCGCGATGCCGATTGTTCGAGTTACTCGCATGCGGCCCTCACAACAGCGTTAGAATCGATAAGAGTAAGGCTGATGAAAGATAACCGGCAAGTAAAGATAATCACCCCATTATGGTTCTATTTCCGTGAGACATGCACCATATGCTCGCGATGGGCGTCTTCGCGTCGATGTTAAAATCCCTGCAGATCCCGGTGACGGTGCATTCAATCGCCGGGGCGCGGGCAGTGATTACGGTGATTACGGTACCACGCGGTGATACGGTACCACGTGCGATAACCCCCTAATTCCGGCAGCAACCTACCGCGAAGACCGAAACAACGTCGGCCAGTCCCCCGGTTCCACCCCGCCACAAGCCTGCTGAAGCGACATCTCGGAAAGGCGGAACGCCTTGCCGTCCCAGATCCAGCTCGCGGACATGCCGCAATCGCCAAGGCCGCGCCCCTTGGCATGCATGCTCAGGGTTCCTGTCCCGGGGTCGAATTCGCCTTCCGTGAAATAGCCGCCATCGGGGTGGTCGGGGTCGCTGCCAAGATACGGCGTCGGCGCGATCAGTCGCCGGGCTTGGCCGCCGCCGCGCGGCGCGATAAAGGCAAGCGACGTCCCCTGATACGCGCCCATCATGCAGGGGATCAGCACAAGCGCTTGCCCGTCGTCCAGCGCATGCGCCTCCGGCTCCATCGCTGTCGGGTCCTTTTCGCACTCCTCCTTTTCGAACACCGCCCTCTGGTCGGCGCGAACCCCGGCAATCAGCCGCGCCTCCTCGCCTTTCTGCAAGGTGACGCTGATCGGGTGGTTGGGGATCTTCGGGATCGGCGGACGCGCCGGAACCTGGGATGCCGGTGCCGGCCCCGGCCGGAAAAGCGCTGTCACGCCGCCCAGCCGGCCCTGCCGTTCGTCCAGCCGCAGCATCGCCGCGGCAAAGCCTTCGAGCGGCACCTCCGTGCTTTCCCCAAGCGAGACTTTCGATGCGTTGCGCAGGCGTTGCACGAGCGATCGGATCGCCGCCAGGTCGCTGCTGCTCGCCGTCGTCTCATCGTCCGAAACGGAAAGCTGCCATGCCGTCCTGGAGAGGCCAGCCGGCTGCCCGTCTATCTGGATATCGGCGAGGCTGAACGCGTGAGCGGCCCGGATGAACGCGACGAGCGTGCCCGTGGGGCCGCCCTGTCGCTCGATCGTGATGTCGGCGCCGTCGGATACGCCCTTGGCAACGCAGGCGAGCGCATTGTCGCAGGCCACGAACCAGGATTTGTAGCTGTTATAGGATTGAATTGGCTCCGGCGTCGCGGCGGGTCCGGTCCCGGCGTGCGCGCCAGTGCCGGCGATCAGAAGGCCCGCCGAAAGCAGCGCGGCGAGCACAGGCCGCGCACCGGCGCCGGGGTGATACTGGAATCGCACGCAAAGCTCCCATACTCGTCCGGTCCGGGGATCCCCTGGCATCCGCAACGGGTCAGCCCGGCATCCCTGCGCTACCTTATCCGAATGCGGCGTCCAGGGGAGTCGGAATAGCGCCACCATCGTGGAGCCGCGCCAGGCCTGCTTGCGCCGCGTTGACGGGCGCCCGGCAATGCCGCACCCAGGGCCGGTTTCATCGATCGTCCCGGAGGCGACACCATGTTGAACAGGCGCGATGCTGTCGGCGGCTTCCTTGGCGCGGCACTGGCCCCCGGCGGGCTTGCCGGCGCGGCGCTCGCGGAGAGCGGCCCGCAAACCGCCCTCCTCGCCTTTCTGCGGGCCTTCGAAAATTGCGATCTGCCCCGGATGGAAGCGGCCTTTGCGCCGGATGCCACCTGTTTCGATCGGGCGCCCGCCGATCCCGCGGATCTTGCGCCATATCATCGTGCCACGGGCATGCCGGCCGGCATGCGGCACCTCGCCTTGACCTTGCCGAAAACCGTCCCGGGGCCGCCCTATCACCACGTCGATCCGCAGGGTCTCGCCTGCGTCCTTCACGGCGATATCGCGCTTTGCACCTTTGAGCTCGAGAGTGCCGATAATCTGGGCCGGCGCACGGTCGTCCTGCGGAATGAGGCGGATGGATGGAAGATCATCCACATCCACGCCTCCAATATCTACCTCGCGACCCGGCGAACGGCAGCCGCGCCTGAGCCAGGTTCCGCAGGCTGAGCTTTCGCGATCGGCAACCCGCCGGCCCTCGATTCAACCATCCACCGCACCGGCTATCATGCGCGCCCCCGGCAATCCCGCGCGGGGCAATATGGAGGGCTGCAGGATGGGCAATAGAGCTTCGGGCCCTCTGTGTATTCGCAACTATGGCCGGACCATAACGCATGCCATTCTCATAATTCGGGAAGACGCCGGTAAATGCGTTGGACGGATATGTTCGCCGGGCGCTTCTTGGCCGTCCAACATCTATGCTGGCCAATACTCAGCACCCCGTGCACGCGGCCAGTATGGCGAGATTCACGCCCCCTCGCTGCTGGCTATCATAAATCGGCGAATATTTGCCGGTCCGCGACAGAATCCAACACCGTTACTTCACGGCGCCGGCAGCCACGCTCGATTCAACCCGCGCACGATCCGCACTACAGGGCCATCCCGCGGAACGGTCCAGACCCGCCCGCAAAACCTTGCGCCACCCCCGCGCCTGAGCAACAGCACATCCATGTCCAGCCCGCCCGATTCCACCACACCCCGCGAGGCGCACGCCACGGAGGCCCACGCCGTCATCGCCTTGTGGGAAGCCTGCGGCCTCACCCGGCCCTGGAACGATCCCCAGGCCGATTTCGCCCAGGCGCTCGCCGGGCCGGCCTCGACCATCCTTGTCGTCGGCGATGAAAATGGCGGGGCGGGGCAGGGCGATCTCGCGGGCTCGGTCATGGTCGGGTTCGATGGCCATCGCGGCTGGGTCTATTATCTCGCGGTCGCGCCCGCGCGGCAGCGCTCCGGGCTGGGGCGGGTGCTGATGGCGGCGGCGGAGGCCTGGCTCCGCGCACGCGGCGCGCCCAAGATCCAGCTCATGGTCCGCGCGGATAACGCGGCCGCGCTCGGTTTCTACGAGGCCTTGGGGCTCGAGCGGCAACAGGTCGTCACCCTCGGCCGCTTTTTGAAGGACTAGGAAAATGACGGTCACGCTGCACGGCATCAGGAATTGCGACACGATGAAAAAGGCCTGGACCTGGCTCGATACCCACGGCGTCGCCTACACCTTCCACGATTACAAGAAGCTCGGCATCGACGAAGCCACGCTGCGGCGCTGGGCGGGTGTCGTCGGCTGGGAAGTGCTGCTCAACCGCGCCGGCGCCACCTTCCGCGCCTTGCCCGATGGCGACAAGGCCGATCTCGATGAGGACAAGGCCATCGCGCTGATGCTGGCCAACCCGTCGATGATCAAGCGGCCCGTGCTCGAATCCGGCGGCACGCTGCTGGTGGGGTTCAAGCCCGATACCTATCTTGGCGCTGGGCTGGGAAACTAAGGAGCCGATACATGCCGACCGCACGCTGGAACGGAACCGTCATCGCCGAATCCGACGATACCGTCATCGTCGAGGGCAATCATTATTTCCCGCCCGAGAGCGTCGATCCGGCGCTGCTCGAAGCCAGCGACACTCACACCAATTGTCCGTGGAAGGGCGTGGCGAGCTACAAGAGCCTCGTCGTCGACGGCAAGCGCAACCCCGATGCCGTCTGGTTCTACCCCGATCCCAAGCCCGCCGCCGCCGAGATCAAGGGCCGCTACGCCTTCTGGAAGGGAGTGACGGTTGAGTAGTCGTCCTTTCTCCCTCTCCCTTTGGGAGAGGGAAGGGGCCCATCGCGAAGCGATGGGAAGGGTGAGGGTGACCAGCAGAAGCGCCCCCTCAACCTCACCCCTCCCATCGAAACACCTCGTCCAGCGTCTTGCCGAACACCTGGGCGATCCGAAATGCCGCTTCGAGCGTAGGCGAATATTTCCCCGCCTCGATCGCAGCGATCGTCTGCCGCGTCATGCCGATGCGGGCGCCGAGATCGGCCTGGGTCATCTCCCCGGCCATGAAGCGCAACGTGCGGATATTGTTGGAGATCGGAATGTTAGCCATGCCAGCCTCGCCGGTAGGAAGCGATGATCGTCCCGCACCGCGCCAGCTCGGCGATGACGATCGCGAGCAACGCGGCATTGACGATCGCCCAACCCCGCGCGGTGAACGGCATCACCATCCCGACAATGATCGTCCCCGTCATCATCACATAATAAGCGATGGCGGCCGCTCGCCCGGCAATCGCCCGGTCCCGCTCATCGGCCGGCGCCCGCGCATCCATCGGGGCGGCGGCGCGGATGGCCAGCATCCCGGCCCCCAGGATGAGCAGCCGCACGATCGTGGCGGCGGTCAGCAGGACGAACAGCTTCAGCACCAGGCCCGGAGGATCCACACTGAAAGTCTGCGGCGGCAGGGTAGCGATCGCGGCGAAATAGCCGCCATATCCCACCACCATGCCCGCGACCGCCACCCAGGCGCTCTTCTCGCGGAACGGCATGCCGGCTTCCGCCAGGCTCGGATCGGATGTGTCGGTCATCATGTCAGCTTCCCTTGCGATAGAGAAAGAGTTGGGTCGCGGATCGCACCAGTTCTGCGATCACCAGCGACAGGAGCAGCGCGTTGCTGATCACGATCGGCACCACGATCATCGGCTTGCCGCCCAGCCAGGCCGGCGCGGTCATCATTGTCAGCGGCGCAACTACCGTCAGCGTCGCGATCAGCAGGCTCAGCGTGACAAAAGCGGCGCGATACGCGACCAGCGCGAACTCGCGGTCGCGATCGTCCGCTGGCGCCTGCGCTTCGGACGGCGAGGAGATCGCCAGCACGATCGCCGCCACGATCTGCACGACAGTCAGCGCCACGATCGCGGACACGAACTTGCCCGTCTCGGCACCGACATTGAACACCGGGGCTTCCAGTGCGGACACGAACCCCCAGAAATACCAGCCCCAGATCACGACCGTTGTTGCGGCCGATGCCCAGAGCATCTTCTCACGAAACCCCATTTTGTCCTCCAGCGTTAATTCAATGCGACATCATGTAAAGAATATCGAACATTGAGTCAACCTATACGAACATGCAGTCTTGCTGGCGCTGGCCTAGCGCCCGTTGCGGCGCTAACAGGCGCCCATGTCCACGACCTACACGATCGACACCTCGACCAGCCGTGCGAACCCGACGCCGGCACCGATGAAGCGGCTGACGATCCCCGCGATTCGCAAGGCCAAGGGCGGCACCCCGCTGGTGATGCTCACCGCCTACACAGTCCGCACCGCCCAGCTGCTCGATCCGCACTGCGACATCCTGCTCGTGGGGGACAGTCTCGGCCAGGTCGTGTACGGCCTGCCGTCAACCGTGCCGGTCACGCTCGACATGATGGCGGCGCATGGTGCAGCGGTGGTGCGGGGCAGCTATCACTCGGTCGTGGTCATCGACATGCCGTTCGGCAGCTATGAGGCCTCGCCCGAAAAGGCCTTCGAAAGCGCCGCCTGGATCCTCAAACAGACCGGCGCCGCCGCGGTGAAGATGGAAGGCGGCGAGGCGATGGCACCCACGGTCCGTTTCCTCACCGAGCGCGGCATCCCGGTCATGGGCCATGTCGGCCTGACGCCCCAGGCGGTGAACATCCTAGGCGGCTATGGCGCGCGGGGCCGCGACAAGGCCGAGGCGGCGAAGATCGTCGCCGATGCGGTCGCGGTCGCGGAGGCCGGCGCCTTCTCGATCGTCGTCGAGGGCGTGGTCGAGCCGATCGCGGTCGAGATCACCCGCCAGGTCGGGTGTCCCACGATTGGAATCGGTGCCTCGGCGCAGTGCGACGGGCAGGTGCTCGTCGCTGAAGACATGCTCGGCCTGTTCGAGCGCACGCCGCGCTTCGTGAAGCGCTTCGACGATCTCGCCGGCCGTATTTCCGCCGCGGTTGAGACCTATGCGACCGAGGTCCGGTCGCGCCAATTTCCTGGTCCGGAGCAGACCTACGCGCCCAAGGATTGAACCCTTCCGTTTGCCCGGCGGCACCGCTAAGGTCCGCGCCTTTCCAGCCCAGCCCCGATGGAGCACCACTTGGCCGTCACGCCGAATACCGACGAAGCATTCCTGCGGGAGGTTGACGAAGAACTCCGCCGCGATCAGCTCGCGAGCGTCTGGACCCGCTATGGCCGCTGGCTGATCGGCGCGATCGTCCTCGCCCTCGCCCTGTTCGGCGGCGCGATCTATTGGCGATATCACCAGGAACAGGTCGCGGGCGATCAGGGCGAGAAGCTGCAGAAGGTCTATGACGATCTCATCGCGCAGAATGTCGCGGCGACCAAGGCACCGCTCGACGAGCTCGCCGGCTCCAAAGTCGCCGGCTACCGCGCGATGGCGCGCTTCACCCAGGCCGATCTTCTTTTGCAGAACAAGGATATAAAGGGCGCCGCCGCGAAGTTCGCCGAGATCGCCACTGATCCTTCCGTCGGCCAGCCGCTCCGCGACCTGGCGCTGATCCGCCAGACCAATGTCGAGTTCGATACGCTGAAGCCGGAGGTGGTCGTCGGCCGCCTGCGGACGCTTGCGACCCAGGGCAGCCCCTGGTTCGGCAGCGCCGGCGAACTGGTCGGTGCGGCCTATATCAAGATGAACAAGCCCGATCTCGCGGCTGCGCTCTTCCGTCAGATGTCGAATGACGAGACCGTGCCCGAATCGATCCGTCACCGCGCGGCCACCCTCGCGGAATCCATGAGTGCCGGGGCCGTCAGCCCGGTTGAGGAAAAGAAAGCGCAATGATGTACAAGAACCGGGTGCCGGTCGCGATTGCGGCGCTCCTCGCGCTGAGCGCCTGTGGCATTATCAAGGGCGGTCACAAAAAGACGCCGACACTCGGCGATCGCGTGCCGATCCTGATGTCCGAGAGCGAGGTGACCGCGGACAAGACCCTGTCCGATGTGCAGGTGCTGTTGCCGCCGCCGGCGGCCAATGACAGCTGGGCGCAGCCCGGAGGCAGTGCCTCCAAGTCGATGGGTCAGCTCGCGCTCGGCGGCACTCTGTCGCGCGCGTGGAGCGCCCAGATCGATGGTGGCTCGAACCGCCAGCGGCTCGCGGCGGCACCGGTCATCGCCGATGGCAAACTCTTTGCAATGGATGTCGATGCGACTGTCCACGCCTTTGGTTCGGCCAACGGCAACAAGCTCTGGTCGACCACGATCGCCAAGACCGACAAGAAGACGCGCGGAGCCCGCTTCGGCGGCGGCGTCAGCTATGATGACGGCAAGGTCTACGCCACCGACGGCATCGGCGATGTGGTTGCGCTGAACGCCGCCAACGGCGCGGAACTCTGGCGCGCCAAGCCGGGCGGCCCGCTGCGCGGCGCGCCGTCGATCTCCGATGGCAACCTCTATGTGCTGAGCCAGGACAATCAGCTCTTCGCGCTGTCGCAGGCCGATGGCTCGGTGGTCTGGACTCAATCGGGTTCGATCGAGAGCCAGGGCGTGTTCGGCGTCGCGGCGCCCGCCGCGAGCCAGGGCACGGTCGTCGCTGGCTTCTCCTCGGGCGAGCTCAACGCCTATCGCTACGAGAATGGCCGCACTTTGTGGCAGGATGCGCTGTCGCGCTCGAGCATCTCGACCTCGGTTTCGTCGCTCGCCGATATCGACGCCGATCCCGTCATTGATCGCGGGCTGGTGTTCGCGGTCGGCCAGGGCGGCCGTACCGTCGCGCTCGAGATCGTCTCGGGTCAGCGGATCTGGGAGCAGAATTTCGCCGGTATCTCGACCCCCTGGGTCGCGGGCGAGTGGCTGTTCATGGTGACGGATGACGCCCGGCTCGTCTGCCTCGCTCGCGCGACCGGCAAGGTGCGCTGGATCCATCAGCTCCGCCACTACAAGAGCGAGAAGGGCCACAAGAACCCCTTCACCTGGTACGGCCCGGTGCTGGCCGGCAATCGCCTGATCCTGACCAACTCGCGCGGCCAGATCGTCTCGGCATCGCCCGAGACGGGCGAGGAGGGCGCCGTGATCGATGACAGCAAGGGCTTCAGCCTGCCGCCGGTCGTTTCCAATTCGACGCTCTATGTGCTCGACCAGAAGGGCCGGATTTCGGCCTATCGCTGATCCCGATCGCCGTTTCGTCGCCCCGGCACACTGCCGGGGTGACGAATGGCCGCAGGCGCGGTAAGGCGCGCCATGCCCAAACTTCCCGTGGTCGCGATTATCGGCCGGCCCAATGTCGGCAAATCGACACTGTTCAACCGCCTTGTCGGCAAGAAACTCGCGCTGGTCGATGACCGGCCCGGTGTGACGCGCGATCGCCGCGAGGGCGACGCGACTCTGGTCGGCATGGAATTCCGCGTGATCGACACCGCCGGTTACGAGGATGAGGATGCCGCCTCCTTGCCCGGCCGAATGCGCGCCCAGACCGAGGCGGCCGTCGCCCAGGCCGATGTCGCCCTCTTCCTGATCGATTCGCGGGTGGGCCTCGTACCACTCGACGAGGAGATTGCGCGGTGGCTGCGCGGATCGACCACGCCAGTGGTTCTCGTCGCCAACAAGGCGGAGGGCAAGGCCGGCGAATCGGGTATCCTCGAAGCGCTCTCGCTTGGTTTCGGCGATCCGGTAGCCCTTTCCGCCGAGCATGGTGACGGCATGGTCGAGCTGTTCGAGGCTCTGCTGCCCTATGTCGAGCCGGAGGGTGAGGATGCGGTCGAAGCTCCTGAGGAAGAGGATGAGGACAATCTCGATGCACCGCTGAAGCTGGCGATCATCGGGCGGCCGAATGCCGGCAAGTCGACTCTTATCAACCGCATGCTTGGCGAGGAGCGGCTCATCACCGGGCCGGAAGCGGGCATCACCCGCGATTCGATCGCGATCGACTGGATCTGGCAGGATCCGGAAGGCGAGCGCCGGCAAGTGCGGCTGATCGATACCGCCGGCATGCGCAAGCGCGCGAATGTGCAGGACAAGCTGGAGAAATTGTCGGTCGCCGATGCGCTCCATGCGATCGACTTTGCCGAAGTCGTCGTCCTGCTCCTCGACGCGACGCGAGGCCTCGAGGCGCAGGATCTGCGCATCGCCGATGCCGCACTCCAGGAGGGACGCGCGCTGATCGTCGCGATCAACAAATGGGACGTTGCCGAGAATGCGAGCTCGTTGTTCAACGGCATTCGCGGGGCGCTGGAAGACGGGCTGAGCCAGATCAAGGGCATGCCCGTACTCACCGTATCCGCCGCGACGGGGAAGGGGATCGACACGCTGCTCAAGGTCGCGTTCGAGACGCGGGAGGCATGGTCTCGCCGCGTCGGCACGGGCGAACTCAATCGCTGGTTCGAAAAGGCGATCGAGGCCAATCCACCGCCCGCGCCGGGCGGCAAGCGGATCAAGCTGCGCTATCTCACCCAAGCGAAGACCCGGCCGCCCGGCTTCGTTTTGTTCGGTACGCGCGTCGATCAATTGCCCACCAGCTATCAGCGCTATCTGATCAACGGCATCCGCCGCGACCTGGGTTTTGGCGCGGTGCCCGTTCGCCTCACGCTTCGCGCCCCGAAAAATCCGTTCGATCGTTAACCGAAACCGAAACGGATATATCGGGCTTCTTCAATGCTTTGAATCAAAGGCGTGCGGCATTTACAAGAGGTGGCGTCAACGCATCCTTTACTCTCCCTGGCTATGAGGAGGCCGTTCCTCGCGGCCTATGTCGGCCGCGACGGGGGAGAAATCGGTGTCATCTGAGGACCGGAGCCTGGTCGACTGGACGGTGTTTACCCGGGCTCGCAGTGAGCTCGGCGCCGGCTTTGTGCGCATCCTGGGCTATTTCCGTGAGGATGGCGTCAAGTCGGTCGCGGCCATCGAGACCGCGATGCGTGCCCAGAACGCAGCTGCCATGGTGATCCCTGCCCATACGCTGAAGGGCGAGTCCCGTCAGTTCGGCGCCGAGCCGCTTGGGCTGGCGGCCGAGAGGATCGAGATGATCGCGCGCCGCTGCGTCGAGGATCGCGATACGCCCGACGAAGCCCTGGAGCATGTCGTGTCGCTGCGCTCGCTGTTCGAGAACACCCTTTCGATTCTCGAGCGCGAGGCCAACCCGCTCGTCGAGCGTCGCCCCCCTGCCGCCTCTTTCGGGCGCCGCGCGCTCTAGGCTTGAAGTCCTAGGTCCTGAGCCGCTCGATCGCCTGCGCCAGCGCGACATAGAGCTTGCCCATGTCCGACGACAACAAGGTCACACCCAGTGTCGAGCCGTCGCGCTGCGCGAGGACGGTGCGGAGCATCGATTCGAAATCATGGATGTAGCGGTTGACCTGCTCGCGGAAGCTGGGGTCTTCATCATAGAGCCGGTGGATCTCGCGCGCTTCGCCGGTATCGAGCAACCGCACCGCGCGCCGCGTGAAGACGCCGCGATCCCCCTTCAGATAGGCTGACCAGGCGCCGTCCGAGACTTCGGTCGAGAGTGTCTTGTTGATGTCGATCGACGCCGAGTTGAGCGCTTCGATCAGCAGCGAGACCCGCCTTGCGAAACTATCGTGATCCGCATTCTCGCGTTCGACCCGCGCTTCCTCGATCCGGCTTTCGACGATAGCTGTCGAATCGGTGATCGCGAGCATCTGGCGGGTCAGTCGTTCCGAGAGGCGCTGGGCGGCCTCGACCGCAGCCTCACCAGCCTCCGCAATCAGAGCGATCTGCTGCTCGACCGACGCCGACGAGGCGCGGCGCATCGCTTCGGCGCCTGCCTGTTCGAGCGCGAGGGCCGCTTCGGGAATGACCGTGGCGAGCGCTTCACGCGCGCGATCCGCTGTGGCGCCCGCGGTCTCGCCGACGCGGAGCAGGGCATCGATCAGGCGGGGCGCTGCATCTTCCGAGAAGCGATGGCTGCGACCGATCGTCTCCTGGACCATCTCGTCCAACGCTACAGCCCGGGCGCGGCCAGTGGTAAGAGTTTCGAGGAGCGTGCCGGAAAGCTTGTCGAGCGAGGCGCGCTGGCCGGAAAGGGTCTGGGCAATCGCCTCGATCGCGTCATGCGTGGTTTCGGCGGCGGTGACGAGCGCGAGCAGCTCCGGCTTGGCCTCGCCCACCACCTGGCGGCTGTCGGCGATGCGGGCGTCGAGACGGGCAAGGGCTGCGGGCAGCGTCTCGTCGATCTCGCGCGAGGCGGCGTCGAGCGCGGTCATCAGCCTTTCGGCGTTGGCGATCGCGGAGGCCGCGACCGTGTCACCGGCCTTGAGCGATTCGGCCATGGTATCAGCCGTTCCGCTGAGCGCGGCGATCGAGGCGGCGAGCGCCTGGGTGCGGTCGATGCCCTGGGTATGGAAAGCTTCGAGGCGATCCGAGACCCTGGCGAAGCCGGAATCGAGTTCGGTGATGACCTTCTCACCTGCGGCACGCTGTTCGTCGAGCCGTGCGGCGATCCGGTCAATGACCTCCTCGATCGCGCTGATCCGCGCGGCGAGCGCTTCGGCGCTGTCATGGCCGGCGCGATCGAGCGCGGCCTTGTTGGTGCCGACCATGGCGAGCATCGCCTCACCCTGCGCGGCGATGCCCTTGCGGGCTTCGTCGACTGCCTGTGCGGTGCGGCCGAGCAGGCCGTCGACCGCCGCCGACATCTCACCGGTGACGGCTTCCAGCCTGGCGCCCGCCGTCTCGCTGGTCGATTCCATCCGGGTGATATGCGCGGCGAGCTTCTGCGCGGCGCCGCCTGCGATCGAATCAGCAACGCGCCCGCGTTCGGCAAGGGCAGAGAGCTGCGCATCGAGCGCGCTGGCATGTTCGCCCGCGGTGACGCCCGTCTGTTCGAGCAGCCTGGCCATATCGGCCGTCTCGCCATGAACCTTGGGCAGGGTCGTGAGCAGGACGCTGACATTGTTGCGCGCGGCTTCCGCCGCGGTGGCGATGGCGCGTGTGCGCTCATCGGCGATCGCGACATGCCTGGCCATCTCCGCGCCCGCATCGGCCACCGTGGAAGAGGCGGTTTCGCCAAGCGCGATCAGCACGTTGGTCTGTTCGGCGAGACGGACCCGGTTCGCCTCGATCTCTCGCGTCAGCACCGAGACCCTCCGCTCGAGGCTCGCGGCTTCGGCGCGCATCGCACGGGCCGTTTCGCCGAAGCGGCGCGCCTCTGCTGTGCTGGTGCGGAGACGAAGGAGCAGCAGGACGCCGATCAGGGCCGGCGGTGTGCACAGCGCTGCGACGAAGCCGGCGAGCGCGATCGGCGGCGTCGCCTGAAGGCTGGGCCAGGTAAGCCAGAGCATTCCGCCAACCCAGGCGAGCGAGACCAGCGTGCCAAGCACCGGGAGAACCCAGGCGCCGCGCGCGAGCGGCGCGTCGTCCGCGTCCTCTTCGGGTTCATATGCCTCAACGGCAGCGGGCGCGGGGAGAACCGTCTGGGGCTCCTGCGCCGTAACATGCTCCTCAGGCTCGGTAACGTCGTCGCCCGAGCGCAAACCGATTATGCGGGATGCCCTGTTCATCATCATTGCTTAACCATGATTTTTGTCTTCGCAAAGCGAATAGGGAAACCTTCCCTTAAGCGCTTCCCGGTAAAAATACGACATGGCTTATGATCCCGGTGCAATCGATGCGACTCTCGCTGCGGCGGTAGGCGACGAACCACAGCTGATCGAGGAGTTGCGCAACGCCTTTCTGGACGGTGTGCAGCGCGGCCTGGACAATCTCGAGCATGCGCGCGATCCGCAGGAATGGCGTACGGCGGCGTGGCGGCTGAAAGGCCTGGCCGCGAGTTTCGGCGCGATCCGCCTGATGGCGATCGCCACCGAAGCGGCCGATGTGCCGCCGCAGGACATGGTCGTGATGCGCAAATTGCGGCGAGCGGTCGAGCGGCTTTAAGGGCACGGGCTGCGGGTGGCCGGCTGGCGCGGGGCGGATTTCGGTCGCCATATCCTCTCCTGAATTATGCGAGACGTGGCGCGATTGCGTGCACTGCCTGTCATCCGGTGCGCTGAGGTGGCGCTGATGGCGCGTATCTGGGTCCCTCCACGCCTTGCCAAGCGACGGCCCGTCGCGGCATATCCATCTGACAGGAACGGGGGCACAAAAATGGATAAGAATCTCCAATATCGTCTGGGCGGCGTGTTGGCGATTGCGCTGGGGATCGCCTTTGGCTGGTTCTTCATCATGAAACCGCTCCAGGCGGCCTATGCTCATGCGCCCGAAGTCAAATACGACGCGCGCATTTTCGCGCTGGTGCCGGCGTGCCTCGTGTTCGGCCTGTTCTTCGTCATCGGCGGTGCGAAATGGCCCTATCGGAACGTCGAGACCAAAAGCTTCACCCGCGCCGGCTGGCTGCTGATGACGATCGTCGCGCTCGCCGCCGCGGCGGGCTTTTTCTGGTTCGACCGCCAGTTCACTGCGCTAGGGTATCACGTCGGCTGAAATCGGCGAGTTACCGCGACACGCGCCCGTGTCACCGCAATTGCACGCGTCCCCTCAGTTCCCGTCCTCATCCGCCCGGCGAACGCGGCCAGTCCATTCATGCTCTCCCTCCGCGAAGCTGGCCACCGGACGGCCCTGGGGGTCGCGGGCGGGTTTGAAGCGGAAGCGTTGCTCGACCAGGCGGCAGGTGGTCGCGTCATACGCCGGATCGCCACTCGAGCGCGTAATGGCGCAGTGCGTGACGCGACCCTCGGCATCGATACTCAGCCGGGTCAGCAGGGGCCGGGGTGCGGGGGCGTCGCTCACACTGGGCGGATAGTCCTTGTCCCTGATGCCGGTGTGCACCAAGCGCGGCGGCGTCCAGTCGCCATCGTCGCCATCGCCTGAGCCTGCGTCGCCGCTGCCGGTGCCATTGCCCTGCCCACCAGCGCCAGTGCCTGGGCCGGGGACATTGCTTGCGCCCGCCGAGGCGGCGGTGCCGGGGCCGGGTTTGGGGGCGGCGGCGATCTGCTGGGGTATCGGCGGCGGCAGGGTAGGGGCGACCACGTCGGTCGGTTTGGCCTTGAGATTGGCGGGCGAGGCCGCGCCTTCCGGCTTATGGGTCCTGGGCTTGTGCGGGGTGACCTGAGTCACGGGCGGCGGCGGTGGTGGCGGGCTGACTGCGAAGGTCGCGAGTATGTCGGGCACATGGGCGCGAAGCCGGACCGCGAGCCCGGTGATCAGGAGATAGGCAATCAGGGCCGGCACCATCACCGCGCCGATCGCGGGTGCTGGCGAGCGGGAAGGTCGGTAACGGGCGGACGGCTCGCCGGGGTCAGGATATTGGTAGGCCAGCATTTCCGATTAACGCACGAGCGGGGTTGATGGCTATGGCTTTCCTGTATTGAGGCTGTGCTATCCAGTGCCGGATCGGTCAATCTGCGCTTACGCTGTTTTTCTGCCGGCGCCTTCGCAAGGATCTGCCGCGGCCTGCGCCAGGCGAGCCTGTCGGCAAGCTGAACCCCCAATTCGTGATGAACTGGTACCGAAAAGTCAGCAACCGCATTCGATCCTTACCGCCTGGGGCTGGCATTCGCGCGGGCATTGCACCGCGATCGCGCGACGGAGCGACAGCATTTCGGAATAAAGCCGTCGGCAGATTTCCTGATGGACGCGCACCAGCCATCGCAGCCGGGCGATCCTGATGCCCCAGACGATCAGGGACAACAGCAGCAGGAGGCTCATCGCCGTCAGCGCCGCACAGGCGATCGGCGGCAGATGAAGGGCGGTGCACGCCACCGCATGGGCGAAGACGGCGAGCCAGATCGAGAACAGGATCCAATAGCCGTGCCGCGCGGCCTTCCAGACATCGCAATGGAGGCGCAGCACCATCTCGGCCTCGGACGCAGCGATCGTCCTGGCCCAATATTCGTCGATCAGCGATTTGCAGGGCTCTTCGTCGCAGGCCGACATATTTCCCTCCCGCCCGTTCGCGGGCGAGTATAGCATGGTTCCCGCTTGCCGTCGTCGTCATGCGGCGGAAATGGGAGGCCGCCACACCCAGGCCGGTCGCCCTATTGCCCGTGCGCGCGCCGCTACCCGCCTTGGCGCACGCGGTAGGTGCCGAATGTCCAGTGGACGTGATGGCCCGTGCCGCCGCCCGCCGGGCCCGCGCGCAGGGTGGGCAGGATCTCGCCGCGCATCACCTCCTCGATCAGCGCCCAGCGGATGTCAGCGTCGGCCAGCTCGGGGAGGAATTCGCGCTGGTTAGAGGGGACGCGGAGCGTGTCGAGGACTTCGGCTTCGTCGATCTCGTGGAGCTGGGTGGCGATAGCGCCCTGGAAGCACCGCGACAGTGCGTCGGCCACCTCTTGCCTCGAATGCGGTCGGGCGAGGATGCGGCGATCGGCGCGGGCGTCGTCGATCGGGCCGGCATGGTCGATGGCTGCCTGTTGCGCCGGGGTGAGGGCGGGGAGCACACCGCTCAGCAGCTTCTTCCAATGGGTGCGGAGCGCTCGGTTGGGATCGTGGAACAGCACTGACCAGGGGCCGGGCGGGCCGAGGTCGGGCGCGTTCCAGATCAGATGCCCGTCCGGCGCGGCAAGGCTCGCCAGGTCGGCGGCGAGGCGGCTCAAGGCCTGCGGGCGGATCAGGTGGAACACCATGCTGGCCAGGATCACGTCCATCCGCTTGTCCTGCGTCACCTCGAGCAGGGGGCGGAAGCGGCCATCGGCGTCGGTCAGCGCGTGGAAGCGCACCCAGTTGTGGCTGCCAAGCAGGGCATGGCCTTGCGCGAACCAGCTGGAGGGGATGTCGAGCAGGTGGAGTTCCAGCGTGGCGCCGCGCCCGGCGAGCCGCTCCCCGATCCCGCGTTCGCGACAAGCCTTGAGCAGCTCGATCGCGGCGAGGCCGGTGCCGGTGCCATAATCGCAGACGCGGAGCACATCGCCTTGGCCGAGCTGTTCGATCCGCGCCTCGATTGCCGCCATCGCCCGGGTGACGAGCATGCTGGTCGCCGCGGCGCACCAGCGGCGAGGGTAGCGGAGGTCGCCATCCTCGTAGAGCAAGGCGTGGAGCGCGCGGCCATCGGCGAGGTCGGTTGTCGGATCCGGGGTCCAGCTGTCGGCGCGCGGTTCGCCTGGCCCGAATTCCGGGAGGAGATCTGCGCTGTCGCCCGGCAGGAGGTGATCGATGCTTACCGAGACAAAGGGGCGGCTGGTGGGATAATGGCGCCCACCAGCAGCGGCGCGGCGCAGGCCTGCCTGGCGCAGTGCCCGGACAAAGGCGTGGCGCTCCACCGGATATTGTCGCGAATAGCGATGATAGGCCTCGAAGGCGATCGCATGGAGCGCGCCCTGGTGGCGCGCCGCGACCGTCGCGGTGACGCTGTGCCCCTCCAGCGCGACCATGCCGTGGCGGCCGATATGGGCCGCCCAGCGCCCGAGATGCGTGGCGAGATCGGCCTCGACTAGGGCTTTGCCGGCGGCTTCGCCGCGATCGTCGAGATAGGGGGTGTCGCCTGCCGCATCCAGCCGGGATTGGCCCGGCGTACGCAGGCCGCGATCATGATCGACAAAGGCATGCAGGTGCAGGCCATCGGTCATGGCGAGGCCGTGCCGGGCGAGACTGGTGGCGAGCGCATCCGGATCGGCGACGTCGCCGCGGAGGAAGAGCGTGTCGACCCCCGCCACCATCGCCAGCCTTGCGCGGGCGCGGTCAAGCGCGGTTGGGGAGGGATCCGCGCCGACCAAGATCAGCGGATGCTTCCCGAGATGGCGGCTGCGCAGCGTATCGCGCACCACCAGCGCGGCGACCCGTGCCAGCCAGGCGCCGTCGCCGCAGCCGATATCGAGCAGGAAGCGTGGCTGCGCTTCGACCGGCGCGCGGTCGAATATCGCGGCGATGATCGCATCGGCATCAGCGAAGTAGCGGCCATGCGCGGCGGTGCTGGCGCGGATATTGAGGGCCCGCTGCACGTGCCATTCGCGGCCGTCGGCTGCCACCATGCTATCCAGGCCGGCGCCATAGCAATCCGGCAACCGGGCGAGGAGCGGCAGATAGGAACCGGCGAGGCCAAGGTGCGGAACATAGGCGAGGCTTTCCCGGCCATGTGGGGTCCAAGTCAGATCGGACTGTAGCCAGCCAAGCACGCCGAGCAGCTTCGTCAACGCCGTTCCGAAGGGGCTCGATGGTGTGTCAGGCCCAGAGGAATGCAACAGGCCCCGCGCCTCCATCCACAACAGGGCGGGGGTTGCCAGAGCGCCGTCGAGATGGGCCGTCATGACTTCATCCGGGTCGCTGGGGAAGGGCGGCAGGTTCCAGCGGTCGCCGGCGAGCGCGGTCAGGGCGGTGAATTCCTGCTGGAGGTCGGCGGGCCAGTCGGACGACCAGCTTTCCGCGTCGCTCCCGGCGAATTGGGCGAGATAGTCGCCGAGCCGGATATAGGTTTCGCGGTGCTCCAGCGCCGATCGGCCGGCGGTGGACCAATCGAGCCTTGCCGTGTCCGGCGTCGATCCCGGTAGCGAACGGAGCCAGCCTGCCTGCATGAGCGTGTGGAGCCCGACGCGCAGATACGCGAAGGCACCGGGCGTGAGGCCGGGCCGGATGGCGCCGATCGTGAGGCCCTCGCTCTCGGGCCGGAACAGGCCGATCGCCTCCATCCCGCGCAGGGTTGCGGCGAGGGTAAGGCCGTCCTGATACAGGAAGGTGAAGCGCCGCACCGCGGCACGCGCAATGGCGCTGCCCCCGTCATCATCTCGCGCTACCATCACCATCGATCGCCCTTAGCCGGGCGAGCGCTCGACTGTCGATGCGCCGAGATAGCCAAAGGCGCGATGATCAATAGTTAAGTTAAAACTTGACAATTGCGACTCGCTGGATAAAACTTAAGTCCATGCTTAACCTTTCAGAGATCGACACCCAGTTCCGCGCGCTTGCCGAGCCTACACGCCGATCGATCATCGAGCGGTTGGGTCGCGGACCGGCGACGGTGAGCAGCCTCGCCGAGCCGTTCGACATGTCGCTCGCGGCGATCGTTCAGCACCTCAAGGTCCTTGAGGATAGCGGCCTGATCAGGACCGAGAAGATCGGCCGGGTCAGGACCTGTCAGATCGTGCCGGCGGGCTTTCAGGTGATCGCTGACTGGATCGGCGAGCGGCGGAGCCTGGTCGAGAAGCGTCTCGACCGGCTGGGCGTGCTGCTTGCCGAACTCGAGGCCAACCAGATTCCACCCCCGGAAGATGAAGGACAATCGCAATGACCGACTCCATTCCAGCCGTGCATGACAGTTTCTGCGTCGAGCGGATTTTTCCGCAATCGCCGGCCAGCGTATTCGCCGCCTTTGCCGAGAAGGATCTGGTGCGACGCTGGCGTGTCGAGGACGACAATTGCGAAGTCCATGAATTCTCGTTCGATTTTCGGGTGGGCGGGCGCGAGGTTTCGCGATTCACCTTTGCCGGCGGACCGGAGATACGGCTCGACGCCGAGTTCCAGCACATCGTGCCCGATACGCGCATCGTCTTCGTCTATCGGATGGCGGCCGGTGACACGCCGCTTTCGGTTTCGCTGACGACGATCGAGTTCGCGCCGTGGCAGGGCGGCACGCAGCTGACCTTTACCGAACAGGGCGCGTTCTTTGCGGGGCCGGAATCAGCCAAGGGCCGCGAAGAGGGGTGCCGGTTCCTGATGGACAAGCTCGCTGCCGAACTGTCGCGTCAGGAGGCGCTTCCGGCCTGAGGCGGCTCAAAAGGCGAGATACGGCCCTTGGGTACCGCCCGCGGGCCGGCCCTCGATCGCGGTATAGACGCTGCGGCCGAAGAAGAACGGCATGCCGAAATCGAAGCTGTTGGCGAAGGGCAAGGGCGGGGTGACCAGGGTCGGGTTGATCCCTAGCCCCGGCGCCACGTTCGATGAACCCGAGACGTTGAGCGGACTGTAGAGGGTGAAGGCGCCGCTCGCGGTCACGCCATTGGTCGCCGTCATCACTGGCGACAACGATGTTGGCGAGGTCGGGCAATAAAAGGCGATCAGGCTCGTGGCGGTGCAGGGGTTGAGGCTGGTGTCGATGAAGAAATAATCGTTGCTGCCGCTGTCGATGAAGCTCTGGGTGAGCGTCTTGCCCTTGTAGGTGGCGGTGAGCAGGCCCGGCCCCCGATTGCTCGACGAGGTGGTGACGGGCAGGATGTTCGCCGCGGCCAGGCCGTTGTTCGCCTGGGTGCCGATGCCGAAGGTCACGGTGCCGGTCAGGGTCGGCACGCCGGGCTGAGCGACCGCGGGCATCGTCAATATGGTACCATTATTGTCGACCGGGAAGGCGGCGACCGGGTTGGGCAGTTGCTCGAACGGGGCTGCCGCATTGGCCGCGCGGCCGATGATCGCGCTGCATCCGGCGGCCGGGCAATCATAATAGATCGCGGCCGATTGCCCGCCGTTCACGGTGCAGAAGCTGCCGCAATCGGTCGTGGTGGTGCCGACGCCGATGATTCCGTTGGCGCCGAAATCCTGCACCGTCACGATCGGACTGCCGCCGCCCGCCGAGCAGCTCGCCGGGATGGTGGCGAAGGTGCCGGTGTCGCCGATCGTCTGGAACGGCATGTTGGCGACCTTTTCGCCAGCGATCGAGAAATCGGCGTGGCGCACCGATCCGAAGGCGAAGGAGTTCACATATTGATAGCATTCGCCGACTGCATTGTGGCTGGCATCGCTCTGGGTCGGCAGTGCGGCTAGGAGGCTCGCATTGAGCACCGGCTGGATAATCCTGAGGCCGACCGAGCCTGTATCGAGGATGATATGGTCGATCGTCTGGCAGTTGCTGGCCGATCCCGGCGCGCAGATGGTGATCGTCACATAGGGTTCGTTGAAGGCGGTATAGCCATTGGGGCCGACGCCGAGCGCCGCCGGGCCCGCATCGAGCGTGACGGTGGCTGTGTTCAGGACGGGGGTTGGCGTGGGGGTCGGTGTCGGTACGGGCGTCGGTGTTGGAGTCGGCGCGGGCGTCGGGGCCGGCGTCGAGGTGCCGCCGCCGCTGCATCCGGCGAGCGCGAGCGCCGCGAGCAGCGCGGTGAAGGGGCGGGTGCGCATCATGGCTCCTGCGCCAGATCGCTGGTCGAATAGCCGCTCGGTGCGAGTGACGGAATGAAGGCTACGCCCCGGAACCAGCCCATATGCCCGCTGGTCTGAATCTGCAGATCAGGCTGGTTGACCTGGGCCGGGCGGCGCAGCGAATGCATCGTCCGGCCGATCGCGCCGCTCGGCGCCTGGAGGGCCGTGAAATAGTGGCCGAGCAGGGTGCGCAGATCGGGCTTGCCCGGGCCCGACCAGGTGATCGCGAAGACCTGGCCCTTGGCGTTGGTGAATTCGCGCACGGTGCCACCATTGGCGCGAGTGATGTCGTGGCGGGAATAATTGCCCAGTGCGACCGAAGCCATGTGCGTGCCGATGCGCGCGCTATCGGCCTGGACGCTGGAGGCGGCGCCACCCAGCTCGGCCTGCGCGCAGGCGGGGGCCAGGACCATGAGGGCGAGGGGGAGTGTGAAATAGCTGGGGCCTGGGGGCACGGTCGGCAAACTTTCGAGAAAAACAAAGCAGTTACGCGGCGGACTCCCGACCGATGCGAACAGGGCGGAGAGTATCGGTCGGCTGCCGGCTGTCAAGCGGATACGCCGCCGGGTTGACTGGGGGTTGTAGCTGTATATACTGTGTATATGGAATTTGGATTTGCCTTTTCGCAGACCGACGGCCGCCCGCTGTACCAGCAGATCATGGAGCAGATAAAACAACGCATTGCCGTGGGAGACTGGCCACCCGCCGCGCCTTTGCCATCGATCAGGGAGCTGGCGACGGGGATCAAGGTTAGCATCATCACCGTGAAGCGCGCCTATCTCGAACTGGAGCGAGAGGGAGTCATCGTCACCCAGCAGGGCAGGGGAAGCCGGGTGAACGACACGGTCGACCTGCGGACGATCCAGCGAAAAGAGCTGCTCCACCACCTGAAACAGGCCGGGAAGCTGGCGGACACGCTCGGCATTCCGGACGACGAATTATTGCGCCTGATAGACCAGAACAGGGACTAAAAAATGCATCTACCCATGGCCATCGAGTGCAGAGGCATCAGCAAATGCTATCCGCATTTTCAATTGAGGGACGTCGATCTGTCCTTCGATCAAGGGACCGTCATGGGTCTCGTGGGACCCAATGGCGCCGGAAAATCGACGATCCTGCGCATCGTGATGGGGCTCATCGGCCCGGAAAGCGGTTCAGTGAAAGTGTTGGGCTATTCCATGCCCGACGAGCAGATCGCCGCGAAACGCAATATTGGCTTCGTTGCCGAGGACATGCGGCTTTACGAAAGCGAGACGATCGCTTTCCACATGGACTTCGTCCGATCGATCTTCGACTCCTGGGACGAAGATTATGCCGGCCTGTTGCTGCGCCGCTTCGACCTCAACAGGAACCAGAAGGTCAAGGGGCTGTCGCACGGCCAGAGGGTCAAGGCGACCCTGCTGCTCGCCCTCGCACGCCGCCCGAGCCTGCTGGTGTTCGACGAGCCGACGACGGGTCTCGATCCGGCGGTTCGCAAGGAAGTGCTCGACGAGATGATGAACGCGCTCGAGGACGAAACCCGCTCGATCCTGTTCTCGTCGCACAACACTTTGGATGTCGAGCAGATCTCCGACTACATCACCTTCGTCCATGGCGGTCGCGTCCTCGACTCCCGCAACAAGGAGGAGTTCATTGACGGCTGGCGCCGGCTGCGCCTGACGAACGTGAATAATGCTCCCCTGCCGACACTGCCCAATATCAAAGGGGTGCAGCAAAGCGGCCGTTTGTGGACGGTTGTCGTCAATGATTATGACGATGAGTTTCCGGCGGAGTTCACAGCAGCGGGGCTGGAGGTCAACACTGTCGAGCGGCTGACTCTCGAAGAAATATTCCTGGCCAATGTCAATTTCGCCAAGGCGAACGCCCAGCCGGAGCTTGCATCATGAGCGCGTCGATCATCCCCCAGCTCGTCAGAAAAGACTTCCGGCTGATGAGCCGGACCATAGCAATGTTCGGCCTGGTCAGCCTTGTCTGCATCGGCATCGTGGCCGCGCTGTACGGGCACGTGCCGACCTGGATGCTGCTCAATTTGGGGTTCCTGCTGCTGGTGAGCCCGGTGGGCACATGCGGTATCGTCATCCTCATGAAGACCAACGTCTTCGAAAAGGAAAAGTCGACTCAGCCCTTCATCATGAGCCTGCCGGTGACGGTGAAGGAATTTACCCGGGCCAAGCTGCTGATCAATCTGCCCTTATTCAGTGCAGCCTGGCTGGTGATCAGCGCGATCGGATTCTACTTCGCCTTCGGGCTTGGTCTTTTCCCGCTCAGCACGGTTCCCTTCGCGGCGATGATCTTCCTTGGCGGTTTCCTCGCCTATACTATCATCCTCTGCGTCAGCCTGATGTTCCAGTCACTGGGGATTACCGTGCTGTGCATCGCGATCGTTGAGATGGCCACGTCCGGATATCTGTCGACGATCGCCTATCTCGATCCGATCGCCCATCATGTCGCAGGCCCCCATGCGGTCTGGAATTCCGCGGCGATCGCGATCGCCGCAGCACAGGTCGGCGTCGCCTTCTTCCTGATCGTGGCGACCATGATCATCCAGAATATGAAGCGCGACTTCATCTGATCGGCGAGCCGTTGAAATCGGGCGTTCGAGCTCGGCAAACTGGCGACTGTCGACTGTCTCCATGTGCTGATCGCCGCCTTGTTGCGGTAAAGGCGGACACGCCCTACCAGCCCATGATGCTTGCCGGACTAATTTTCGCGACCGAGGATGCCGATGATCGGCCGGGAACGCTTGCCGCGACTTTGCCCTTTGGCGGGCTGACGCTGATCGAGTTCCAGGCAAGGCTGCTGGTCGCGGCGGGGGCGTCTCAGATCATCCTGGTGATCGAGCGGCTCACCCCCGAATTGCTCGGTGCGATCAACCGGATCGGGCGGCGCGGGGTTTCGGTCGATGCCGTTCGCACCGCCGGCGAGGCGGCCGAGAAGATCCATCCGCTTTCCCGGGTGATGGCGGTTGCCGACGGGGTGATGACGACCAACGAAGTCATGACGCCGATGCTCGGTATTGGCGGTGATGTGTTGCTTGTGACCGACGATCTCGATGGCGCCAGTCGTTATGAGCGGGTCGGCGTGCGGACTGCCTGGGCCGGGCTTGCCCTGCTCGACCCGAAAAGGATCGCCGAGGTCGCGGCGATGCCGAAGGATTATGATTTCCAGTCGACCCTGTTGCGGGTCGCGGCGCAATCGGGTGCTGAGCAGGTGCGGTTGCCGCCGGGCGCGGCCGCCGATGCGCATGGCATCGAGCGCGATTCGCGGCGGCTGGCGGAAAAGGGCAAGGCGATCCTTTCCGCGCTCGTGCCACGGCCACGGCCCTGGGCTGACCATTTCATCCTCGCGCCGCTTGGCCGGCTGGCACTGCCGCAGCTGGTCGCGCGGAGCGTGCCGAGCATCGCGGTGGGCGGAACGGCGGCGGCGCTGGCGGCGGGGGGATTCGCGGCGCTCTGGTTTGGCTGGCCGGCAAGCGGGTTGCTGATGGCGATCCTGGCGATGATCGGCTTTTCGATCGGCGGGACGGTCGCGAATTTGCGGGACGAGACGATCGGGATTCGCCTCCAGCATGGCGCTCTGCTGGCGACACCGGTGCTGGCCGCTCTGCTGCTCGGGCGCGGCTCAGCGGCGGGCTGGGTTGCGGCGATCGCGGCGGTCCTGGCAGCGGCGCTCGTCGAACGAGCGGGCAATGCCGCCACGCGGCGTCGCTGGTGGGCAAGCCCGCTTGCCTATCCGATTCTCATGATGCCGGTCGTGATCTGGGCCCCGCCGCTCGCCGCGCTGGCGTTGGCGGGAATTTATGCGGCGCTAACCTTAAGCGGGGCCATTGAGGCCTTTCGCGAAAAGCCTTAGGCTGGTCTTAACGACAAATCCCTAAGCCGAGGCGCATGTCGAGTCATGATGGCGACATGGATGATGGCACCCATTGGGGGGTCAGCAAGCTGCTCTCCCGCGCGGCTGCCGCGGACGTGCGCGCCGATCACCGGCTTGCGGTCGCGGTCGACGATTTCTTTTTGCCGGAGGATGCGCGGCTCGACGAACGGCTGCGCGTTGCGCTGGGCGGCACGCTCGGGGCTTTGGTGGCGGTGGTTGAAAGCACGGTGCGGCGCCATGCCATGCGCCTGCTCGCCACCCGTGAGGCGGCGGATCTTTCCGCGGAGCTCGACGCCGGCACGCCGGTTTACGGTCGGCTGGCTTCGGCCGGCCTGCTGCGCGATACCGAGCTGATGCGCGAGCTCGTGGGACGTGCGCGTCAGGATGTGCTGGCTGACGCGCTGCCGGTCGACGCGCCGGAGGACCCGGACCGCGCCAGCCTGCTCGCCAGGCTGATCCAGCATCCCGATGGCGTAGTCTCCAGCGCGGCGATGGCAATGCTCGCCGCCGAGAGCCGGAGGCGCGGCGAGGTCGAGGGGGTGCCGACCCGGACCGATCTCCCCGCCGAATTGCATCACCGCCTGGTCTGGTGGGTCGCGGCGGCCCTGCGCGAACGGGTCGCCGAGCCTGCCGAGACCCTGCCGGCGCTCGATCGTGCACTTGTCGAGGCGGCCTTGCGCAGCGTTGCGGCGCATGACGAGGGCGATCGGCTCGAAGCGGCCGCGATGCGGCTGGCGGCGGCGCTCGACGCGCATGCCGATGAACTCGCGCCGCTGCTGGTCGAGACGATTGCTGACCGCCGCCCGGCCCTGTTCGCGGCGCTGATCGCGCATGCGCTCGGGATCGAGCATCGCGATGCGCGTGAGATATTGCTCGATCCCGCCGCTGACCGGCTGTGGCTGGTGCTGCGTGCGCTCGAGGTCGATCGTGCCTCGATCGCGCGGATCGGGCTGGCGCTGAGCGAGGCGGACCCGCGCCGCGACATCGACAGTTTCGCTGAAGCGCTGGACGATATCGCCGCGACGCCCGCGCCGGACGCACGCGCCGCGCTGGCGCCTTTGTTGCTGCACCCCGACTATCGCTCCGCCCTGCTGGCGCTGGCCAGGGGAGGGCACGCATGAATGTAAGCGAACCGATGCTGCCGCCCGTGCGCGGGCTGATCGACCGCGAGGGTCGCCTCGTCGAGGCGGACAAAAGGCTCCACGAGCTCAATGCCCGTGCCGGCGGGGGCGTGGGCCAGCCGATCGCGATTCCCCAGGTCGCGACCCTGGCGCGGCTCGCGCAGCGGCTCGGCATCCTGGTCTCGCGCGGCGTGGTGGCGGCTGACGGTGACGACGATGTCGAGCTCTGGGTACGCGCCGAACCTGACGCCAGGGGCGTGCGGCTGATGATCACCGGCTGGCGCACCCGTGCCGCCTGGTATCCCGAAGCGACGCAAGGTGAGCGCGACGGCGATTTCCTGCGCAGCGCGGGCGACTGGTCCTGGGAGACCGATTCGGCGCTCCGGATCACCTTCCTCTCGATCAACGCAGGGGCGAAGTTCGGCTTCGATTCAGCCGCAATGCTTGGCCAGCCACTGACGAAATTATTCGCGCTCGGTGAGGATCGCGAAGGGGCTTTTCCGATTCTCGGCGGGCTCGCCATGCACCAGAGCTTCGACGACCAGCGCGCGACGATTCGCGCGACCGGCCGGGCCGTGCGCCTGTCCGCGGCACCGCGGACCGATGCGAGCGGCGCGTTCGCCGGATTTGTCGGCGCGACCCACATGATAGAGGATGAGGCGCCGGCGGTTGCGCCTCCGCCCGAGGTGCCGCGTGAGGGCGTTTCCGAGGCGTTCGCTCTCCGGCTCGACCGGGCGCTGCGGACGCCGCTTGGGCGGATCATCGCCAACGCCGACAGCATCAATGCGCAGTCCGAGGGGCCGCTGCGGCAGGATTATGCCGAATATGCCGCCGACATCGCGAGCGCCGGGCGGCATCTGATGGGGCTGGTCGACGATCTCGTCGACCTCCAGGCGATCGAGCGGCCCGATTTCGCCGTGGCGAAGGAGCCGGTCGACCTTGCCGACGTCGCGCGGCGCGCGGCCGGGCTGCTCGCGGTGCGCGCGTCCGAGGCACAGGTCTGGATCGACAAGCCGGCGCCGCAGGATGTGTTGCCAGCGATCGGCGAGTTCCGCCGCGCCTTGCAGGTGCTGGTCAATCTGATCGGCAATGCGGTGCGCTATTCGCCCGCTGAGGGCATGGTGTGGATCCGCGCCGAGCGCGAGGACGGCATCGCGGCGATCATCGTTGCGGATCAGGGCAAGGGCATCGCGCCTGCCGATCACGAGCGGATCTTCGAGAAGTTCGAACGCGTCGACCCGCGCGAGCCGGGCGGTAGCGGGCTCGGCCTGTATATCGCGCGCCGGCTGGCGCGGGCGATGGGCGGCGACGTAACCGTCGACAGCGCGCCGGGGCAAGGGGCGCGGTTCGTGTTTACGCTGCCGTATGGGGAGTAAGTCCCTCCCTGAAGGGGAGAGGGAGAGAGCCGCCGAAGGCGGCGGAAGGGTGAGGGCCTGAGAGGCGATGTCTCGAGCCTCACTCCCCCTCATCCAACTTCGACTAGGTCGCTGTGCTCCCAAGTCTTCGTATCCAGTTTTGGCGCGCGCCGGGTAAAACATGCCCCCGGCATGTTTTAGAAATGCCCGGGGGCATTTCGACCCGTCGCTCGTCAAAACTCCCCCGAGGGGAGAAGGGACTCAGCGCCGCCCGATCCGGATCAGCACGATCCCGATCACCGCGAGCAAGGCGCCCCAGAGCGCCCAGATGCGCTGATCGAGCATGAAGCTCGACGCCGGCCAGTGGATATAACCAGTGCCCTGGCCGATCCAGAGCAACCCCATCAGCACGGCGAGCACGCCGATGATGGTGGTCACGGCCTTCACGAGCGCTTGTCCACCGCTACATAGTCGCGCTGGACGGGGCCGGTGTAGAGCTGACGCGGGCGGCCGATCTTCTGGGCCGGATCGGAGATCATCTCGTTCCACTGCGCGACCCAGCCGACGGTGCGGGCGAGCGCGAACAGGGCGGTGAACATCGTCGTCGGGAAGCCGATCGCGGAGAGGATCACGCCCGAATAGAAGTCGACGTTCGGGAACAGCTTCTTCTCGATGAAATAGGGGTCGCTCAGCGCCAGTTCCTCTAGCCGCAGCGCGACGTCGAACACCGGATCGTTGACGCCGAGCGCGCCGAGCACCTCACGCACCGTCTCCTGCATCACGGTCGCGCGCGGATCGTAATTCTTGTAGACGCGGTGGCCGAAGCCCATCAGGCGGAACGGATCGTTCTTGTCCTTGGCGCGCGCGATATAATGCGGGATGCGGTCGACGGTGCCGATCTCGCGCAGCATGTTGAGCGCCGCCTCATTGGCGCCGCCATGCGCCGGGCCCCAAAGGCAGGCGATGCCAGCCGCGATGCACGCGAACGGATTGGCGCCTGATGAACCGGCGAGCCGGACAGTCGAGGTCGAGGCGTTCTGCTCATGATCGGCATGGAGGATGAAGATGCGATCGAGCGCCTTCTCGACGATCGGGTTCACCACATAGGGCTCGGCCGGAACGCCGAAGGTCATGCGCAGGAAGTTGCCTGTGTAGGACAGGCTGTTGTCGGGATAGAGGAAGGGCTGACCCACCGAATATTTATAGGCCATCGCCGCGATCGTCGGCATTTTCGCGATCAGCCGGTGGCTGGCGACCATGCGCTGGTGCGGATCGGTGATGTCGGCCGAATCGTGATAGAAAGCCGAAAGCGCCCCGACGATGCCGCACATGATCGCCATCGGGTGCGCGTCGCGCCGGAAGCCGCGATAGAAGGTCGCGAGCTGCTCGTGCAGCATGGTGTGGCGCGTGATCGTGTAGCTGAAGTGATCGAGTTCGGCCTTGTTCGGCAGTTCGCCGTTCAGGAGGAGGTACGAAACCTCCATGAAGCTCGATTCCCTGGCCAGCTCGCCGATCGGATAGCCGCGGTGGAGCAGCACGCCCTCATCGCCATCGATATAGGTGAGCGCGGATTCGCAGCTCGCCGTCGAGGTGAAACCCGGATCGTACGTGAACATGCCGGTATCGGCATAGAGCTTGCGGATATCGATGACCTCGGGGCCGACGCTGCCGGCCAGCACCGCATAATCGTGATTCCCGATATTGATCCGGGGGGTCGCGGCGTCGCTCATCAAATGTCCTTTCTCGAACCCTCAGCCAGTCATCCGGTCGGCGATGCGTCCCAGGCTTTCCTCACGCCCGAGCAGCTCGAGCACATCGAAAATCCCTGGCGAAGTCTTGCGCCCGGTCAGCGCTGCCCGCAATGGCTGCGCGACCTGGCCAAGCTTCACTCCCGCATCGTCCGCTACCCGGCGAACCGCGTCTTCGAGCGCCTCTGCATCCCAGTTGCCAACCGCGTCAAGAGCGGCGTGCAGACGCCCCAGCAGCGCCGGTGCATCGCCCGAGAGCAATGATGCTGCATCGCCGTCCATTTCCAGTGGGCGAGTGCGAAACAAAAAGGCCGCGCCGGACACAAGATCGTTGAGATTCGCGGCGCGGGGCTTGAGCGATTCCATGCTGCGCTGAAGCATTTTCGCCTGGTGTGCCGTCAGTTCGAAACCGAGTCGGGGCGTTACCAGATCGGCCAGACGGCCATTATCCGCGCTGCGGATATAATGGCCGTTCAGGTTCTCGAGTTTCTTCAAATCGAACCTGCTTGGTGATTTTCCGACATCGGCGAGATCAAACCACTCAGTCGCCTGCTCGCGGCTGATGATCTCGTCATCGCCATGCCCCCAGCCGAGCCGGAGCAGATAATTGCTCAGCGCTTCCGGCAGGATGCCGAGTTCGTCGCGATAATATTCGACGCCGACCGCGCCGTGGCGCTTGGACATCTTGCCACCGTCGCTGCCGTGAATCATCGGTATATGGGCGTAAATCGGCTCGGGCCAGCCCATCGCCCTGATGATCGGCAGCTGGCGGAAGGCGTTGTTGAGATGGTCGTCGCCGCGGATGACGTGAGTCACGCCCATGTCGTGATCGTCGACCACGACCGCGAGCATATAGGTCGGTGTACCGTCCGAGCGCAGCAGGACGAGATCGTCGAGTTCGGCATTCTGGACGGTGATGCTGCCCTGCACCTGGTCGTCGATCGTGGTCGCGCCTTCCTTCGGCGCCTTCAGCCGGACGACGAAGGGTGCGCCTTCGGGAGCGTCAGCGGGATCGCGATCGCGCCAGCGGCCGTCATAGCGCATTGGCTTGCCGGCCGCCTTCTGGCTCTCGCGTAGTGCGGTCAGCTCGTCGGCGGTGGCATAGCATTTATAGGCGTGGCCCTGCTCGACCATCTGATAGGCGACTTCCGCGTGGCGCTTGGCGCGCTCGAACTGGAAGACGGCGTCGCCGTCCCAATCCAGGCCGAGCCATTGCATCGAGCTCAGGATCGCGTCGATCGCCGGCTGGGTCGAGCGGGCGCGATCGGTATCTTCGATGCGCAGCAGGAACTTGCCGCCGTGATGGCGGGCGAACAGCCAGTTGAACAGCGCCGTGCGGGCGCCGCCAATATGCAGATAACCCGTGGGCGACGGCGCGAAACGCGTCACCACTGCCGGGGTGTCGGGCGTGCCGGTGTCGGCCGCCGCGGTATCAATCCTTGCGCCCAACCGCGCTTGCTCCCAGACTTGAAATAGATGGCCAGTATAGCCGCCGAGGCCCCTAGCACGCGACCCACGCTGCTCCAAATGGCGGCGGTCGAGCGGATTCGCAATGGCAAGGCGGCGCTCGAGCGTTGGCTGGAGGCAGAGCGCGACCAACTTCCCTTATGGATACCGGTGATGCTGGGCGCGGGCATTACCGCCTGGTTCCTGATGCCTGATGCGACTTGGTGGATGGCGGCGTTGCTTGTGCTCGCCGGCGTGGCGCTTTTCGCATTGGCGATAGGCCGGGGTGGGCGAGCCGGGCGTGTCGTTGCGGTGGCGGCGTTGCTGGCGGCGGCGGGTTTAGCGCTGGTCTGGTGGCGGGCTGAGAATGCCAGCGCCGCGATCCTCAAGCGGCCCGCGATCGTGACGTTCGAGGCGCGGGTTGACCGTATCGAACCGCTGCCGCCGCGCGATCTCGTCCGGCTGAGGCTGACCCCGGTTCGGGTGATCGCGACGCCCGAACTGCCAGGCCAGGCGCGGCGTGACGGCGGGCGCCGTAATGATCACGGTTTTGCGCGGAAACGACAGGAGGATGTTACCCTGCCGCCGCACATCCGGGTGAACCTCGCCGTAGCGGATGTTCCCAAGGGCCTCTCGCGGGGCGCGACGATCCAGCTTGGCGCGCGGCTGATGCCGCCGCCTGAACCGGCGGTGCCGGGGGCCTATGACTATGGCCGTGTCGCCTGGTTCGATGGGATCGGCGCGACCGGGCGCGGTTTCGGGCCGGTGACGATCGTTACGCCGGGCGTGTCGAACGGGACGGGTCTGCGCGAAAGCCTGTCGCAGCATATCCAGGCGAGCGCACCGGGCGGCGCGGGCGCGATTGCCGCCGCGCTCGCGACGGGCGATCAGGGCGCGATCCCGCAGAGCGACAATGACGCGATGCGACGCTCGGGGCTGGCGCATCTGCTGTCGGTGAGCGGACTGCACATCACCGCTGTGGTGGGAGCGGTGATGTTCCTCGTGTTGCGTCTGCTGGCGCTCAGCCCCTGGCTCGCGCTCCGGTTCAGGCTGCCGCTGATCGCGGCGGGCGCCGGGGCGCTGGCGGCGATCGGCTACACCTTGCTGACCGGCGCCGAGGTGCCGACGATCCGGTCCTGCGTCGCGGCGCTGCTGGTGCTGGCGGCGCTGGCAATGGGGCGCGAGGCGCTAACGCTCAGGCTGGTGGCGACAGGTGCGTTCGTCGTCCTGCTGCTCTATCCCGAGTCATTGGCCGGGCCGAGCTTCCAGCTGTCCTTTGCCGCGGTTGCCGCGATTATCGCCTTGCACGAGCATCCGCGAATCAAGGCGTGGTTCGCGCCGCGCGAAGAGAGGCGGCTGCGCAAGATCGGACGCGATCTCACCTCGCTGTTGCTGACCGGGATCGTCGTCGAACTGGCGCTGATCCCGATCTCGCTGTTCCATTTTCACAAAGCGGGCGTTTATGGCTCGGTCGCCAATATCGTCGCGATTCCGCTGACGACCTTCGTGACGATGCCGCTCGAAGCGCTGGCCCTGTTGTTCGATATGATCGGCCTTGGCGCGCCCTTCTGGTGGCTGACCGCGCGGTCGCTCGATCTGTTGTTGTGGATCGCACATACGACCGCGAGCATGCCCGGTTCGGTCGCCGCGCTGCCGGCGATGCCGGGCGCGGCCTACGGGCTGATGGTGGTCGGCGGCCTGTGGATCGCCCTGTGGCGGACGCGGTGGCGGCGGCTTGGCACGGTGCCGCTTGTGATCGGCGCGGCATGGGCGCTGCTGACGCCGTCGCCGGACCTGCTTGTCACCGGCGATGGGCGGCATCTGGCGCTGCGTACTCCAAGCGGCGGGCTTGCGCTGCTGCGTGACCGGATCGGCGATTATACGGCCGATATGCTGGCGGAGAATAGCGGGGTGGATGACGCGCCGTTGCTGCTCTCCGACCAGCCCTATGCGCGCTGCAGCCGCGACCTTTGCCTCGTCCAACGGAAGACGGGCGGGCGGGACTGGCGGATTCTCGCCACCCGCAGCGCCTATATGGTGCCGGCAGCGGAACTGATCGCGGCCTGCGGCACGGCCGATATCGTCGTCAGCGAGCGCCGTTTGCCCATGGCCTGTCGCCCGCGCTGGCTGAAGCTCGATCGCCCGACCCTGGCGCAAACCGGCGGCATTGCCGTCTCACTGTCGGCCGGGCGCGTGGTGACTGTCAGGCAAGTCGGCGACGAACATCCCTGGCTGATGCCAGCCGTCCCCGCCGCCTCGTTGCGGATGCATCGGCGACACGCGATAAGCGCGCCATGAGCGCCACTTCCAGTCTCGACGCGCCTTCGCCACATCTGCTGATGCGGGGCTTCCTGCCGGTCGCGGAGCATCGGGCTATCCTCGACTGGGCGCTCGCCAATCAGGGCAGCTTCGCGCCTTCGCGGGTCGGAAGCGGCAAGCTCAGGGCGGATTTTCGCAGCTCGACCACGGCAAAAGCGGCCGACTATCCGTGGAAGGCAGCGTTCCGGCAGCGGGTGCTCGACGTAGTGCCCGAACTGTCGCGCGCGCTTGGCGCGACGGCGTTCGAGGTGGAGCAGATCCAAGTCTCGCTGATCGCGTATAATGATGGCGACTTCTACCGCGAGCATGTCGATACCGAACCATTCCGCGATCGTGCGGACGTCGGGGATCGCGTGCTGAGTGCGGTCTATTATTTCCACCGCGAGCCTAAAGCCTATTCAGGCGGGGCGCTCAGGCTCCATGCTTTCAACCCCGCAAGCGACCGTTTCGAGGATGTCGCGCCCGAGCAGAATAGCCTGATCGCCTTCGCCTCGTTCGCGCGCCACGAGGTGCGCCCGGTCATCTGCCCGTCACGCCGCTTCGAGGATTCGCGCTTTGCGATCAACTGCTGGGTGCGGCGGGCGCCGGCGGCTCAATAGCGCCGCAGTAGCCCCGCCAGCTTGCCCTGTACGCGGACCTGATCGGGCGCATAGCGTTGCGGATCATAAGCACGGTTGGCAGGATCGAGCCGGATCATCGCGCCTTCGCGGCGGAAATATTTGAGCGTTGCCTCGCTGTCCTCGATCAGCGCCACGATGATCTCGCCATCCCGGGCGACATCGGTGCGGCGGATCAGCGCGTAATCGCCGTCGAGGATGCCGGCCTCGACCATCGAATCCCCGGACACTTCAAGCGCATAATGTTCGCCGCCGCCGAGCAGGGCCGCGGGTACGGCGAGCATCGAATGGCCTTCGAACGCCTCGATCGGCACGCCAGCTGCGATCCGGCCGTGCAGCGGGATTTCGATCACGTCATTGGCGGGCTCGGGAGGCCTGCGGACATTTCCGGTCGCGGTCGGGCTGGTCGGCGCAGCGGCTGCTGCCTTGCGCGCTGTTTCAGGCCGTTCGGGCATGCGCAGCACCTCAAGCGCACGGGCGCGATTGGGCAGGCGACGGATGAACTTGCGCTCCTCGAGCGCGCTGATCAGGCGGTGGACGCCCGACTTCGACTTGAGATCGAGGGCTTCCTTCATCTCCTCGAACGAGGGCGAAACCCCCGTTTCGGCGAGGCGATCATTGATGAAGCAGATCAGCTCATGCTGCTTGCGCGTTAGCATCCCATTTCTCCGTCGGAACAGACTGGGAACGTTTATGCAATGTTCCGAGCTTCTGTCAAGCGATGCTGAGGATTTCCACCGAGTCGCCCGATACGGCCGCGGGTGCATGGGGTCTGCGCACGATTAGGCAGTCGGCGCGGGCGAGGGTTCGGAGCATCGAACTGTCCTGCAAACCCAGTGAGAAGACCCGGCCTTCGCGGGTCTCGGCGCGGAGATAATCCTTGCGGTGGTCATTCGCCGGCAGACCTTCGCCAAGAATAGCGGTGATGGTGCGCGGCAGCGGATCGGCCGCGCCGGACATGGCCGCGATCAGCGGGCGGAGGAACAGGAAGGCGGTGACGAAGGCCGAGACCGGGTTGCCGGGGAGGCCGAGCACGACGGCCTCGCCGAGCCGGCCGGCCATCATCGGCTTGCCGGGGCGGAGCGCGATCCGCCAGAAATCGAGGCTGCCGCCCGCGGCCTCGAGCGCGGGGCGGACAAGATCGTGATCGCCGACCGACGCGCCGCCGGTGGTGACGAGGATATCGGCATCAACCCGGGTAAAGGCGCCCGCGATGATGTCCAGCTGATCGGGCAGGATACCGAGATTGACGATATCGACCGGCAGATCGGCGAGCATCGCGGCGAGCATCGCGCCGTTGGATTCAGGGAGGGTCGCATCGTTGAGCTGAGTGCCGGGCGGGGCCAGCTCGTCACCCGTTGCGACGATCGCGACGCGCAGACGGCGATGGACGGCGAGCGCGCCGTGACCGCCGGTTGCCGCCACCGCGATCCGCGCGGGCGTAAGACGCTCGCCCCTTGCGACGAGCAGGTCGCCCGTCGAGAAGTCGAGACCCTTGCGACGGATGTTCCGGCCCAGGTTTTTCGGCCCCTCGCCAGCGAGGATCACCTGGTTGCCATCACGCGACGCCTCTTCCTGGACGAGCACCGTGTCGGTACCCATGGGCATAGCCGCGCCGGTAAAGATGCGGACGGTTTCGCCGGGATTGACGGCGCCGGGGAACGAGCGGCCAGCCGCGCTTTCGCCGATCAGAGTGAGCGGGCCGGGTAGATCGGCGAAACGGATGGCGTAGCCGTCCATCGCCGAAAGATCGGTGACGGGCTGCGTGCGCAGGGCGAGGATATCGTCCGCGGCCCAGCGGCCCGCGGCATCGCGAATGGCGATCGTTTCCGTGTCGATCGAGGGCGCGAGGGCGAACAGGCGCGCCCGGGCTTCGGTGACCGCGAGAAGGGGCGAGGGAGTTTTCGAAGACATTGCGACGCCCTAGCGTTTTGGATCACGCGAGGCCATCGCCGGGGCGGGGCGTCCGCGCCTAGGCTGGAGCGGTGCCGCCCAGGAACCAGCCGGTATAGATTCGTCTCGGGCCGCCGGCGGTGACCGGCCAGACCCGGTGTTCGAGCTGATCCGAGACCTGGAAGATCAGCGCTGAGCCGAGGAGGGTGTGCCGATGCCGGGCCAGCGCTTCGCCGGTTTGTTTGACCCGCAACTCGAACTGGCCGCCTTCATAGGCATGCTCGCCGAGGTTGATGGTGATCGCCAGTCGGCGTGACGGGTCCTCGGGCAGATCATCATGCCAGTTCAGCTTGGGAGGGTCGTGCGGCTGGATTTGCATGACGCGTCCGAAGGTTCCCTGCAGGGGGCCGCAACCCGTTACCCGATCAAGCCACTCGAACAGGTTCTGTCGTTTCAGCGCCAGCGCAAGCGCGCCACCGGCAATGCCGGGCGTTTCCCGCTCGCGCTGGGCGATATCGGTTTCGGTATCCCTGACGAACTGCGCCTTGCCGCAGATTCGCAGCAGGGTTTGCAGAAATGCCGGAGCGAGCAGTCCGGACAGGGCAATCGCACGGTGCCGTGCGAAGCTTTCCGCGACCTCCGACGGATCGCCGAAGATGTCAGTATTCTGCGCGCTCACCACGACCGGCGATGGGATGGAAGCCAGGCGCTGAGGCTGGCGGATGATCTCATCGACAGTCAAATTGGAAAGCGGTGACGATGACATTGCGAAATCCTGACTGAGCCATGTCTATCCCGTCGCGACGCATAGCGCCATAAGAGTTGGGCCCCAATGGCCTCTCCCTCGCTGGCGCTTGCGTGCCTGTTGCCCAACAAGAGGCTCGCCTTGTATTTGCGTTAGCGGTACCATTCCCGTCACCTAAAAGGAATCCGGACGGCGCCGCCGATCCGCGACGCGTTTGGAGGGGTTATGAAACCGAACCGCATCATGCTTGCGTGCGCCTTGTTGGGGTTGGCGTCTGGTGGCGTCGCCGATGCACGAAAGCCGGGCCCGAAACTTGGCGCTTTCCAGCAACAGGCCGATATCGGGGCGACCGCGCTGACCGGTTCGGCGACATTTGATCCGGCCACCCAGACCTACCGCGTGACGGGCGGTGGCGCGAATATTTGGGGCGGCACGGATGCATTCCATTTCGTCTGGACGCGCCGTTCGGGCGATCTCCACATTGCCGCCGATATCGACTGGGTCGGCGCGGGCGGCGATCCGCATCGCAAGGCGGGGATGATGATCCGCCAGAATTTGACGCCGGGATCGCCCTTTGCCGATGTGATGATCCATGGCAACGGCGCGGCGGCGCTGCAATATCGCGAGGTGCAGGACGGGCCGACGCGGGAGATTTCCTCTAACGTGAAGGCGCCGCACGGCATCAGGCTCGAGCGCGAGGGGGAGTATGTCTATTTCTCGGTGACCGGGCCGGACGGCAAACTGCACCATGCGGGCGGCAATTTCCGGATCGCACTGCCGGGCTCCTGCTATGTCGGGTTGGCGGTCTCCGCGCACGACAACAAGGTGACTGAGACAGCGACCTTCAGCCATGTCGCGCTGACGGTGCCGGTCTTGGCCGTCGTGCCGGACACGGGCTATCCGGCCAAGGTCGAGAGCACGCTCGAGGTGATGCCGGTTGGGGTCGACGATGTGTATCGGCGGGTGGTGCGCCATTTCGACGGCAAGATCGAGGCGCCGAACTGGACTCGCGATGGCAACTCGCTGATCTATAACAGCGGCGGGCTGATCTACCGGATTCCGGTGAGCGGCGGCGAGCCGGTCGTCATCGACACCGGACCCAATCGCAAGAACAACAATGATCATGGTCTGTCGCCTGACGGGACTCAGCTGATCATCTCCGATCAGTCCGAGGCGGACAATCTCTCGCGCATCTACCTGCTGCCGCTGGCTGGTTCGGTGTCGCCGCGTTTGGTGATGAGCCATCCGGATGCACGGTCCTATTGGCACGGCTGGTCGCCGGACGGGAAGACGATCGCCTATGTCTTCGTGCGCTCGGCGACCAATGAGTATGACATCTATGCACAGGATCTGGCGGGCGGGCCGGAGCGGCCGCTGATCAAGGGGCCGGGGGTGGATGACGGGCCCGAATATACGCCGGATGGACGCTTCCTCTATTTCAACTCGACGCGGACCGGGTCGATGCAGATTTGGCGGGCACGTGCTGACGGTAGCAATCCCGAGCAGGTGACGCGGGATACCAATTACCGCGACTGGTTCCCGCATATCTCGCCGGACGGGAAGTGGATCGCGTTCGTGTCCTTCGGGCTAGATGTCGATCTCGGCGACCATCCGCCCAACCGCGACGTGATGCTGAAGATCATGCCGGCTGACGGCAGCGCGCCGCCGCGCGTGCTGACCAGGCTGTTCGGCGGGCAGGGGACGATGAACGTGCCCTCCTGGTCGCCCGACAGCAAGTCGATCGCGTTCGTGAGCTATCGCCTGGTGCGCTAGGCTTTCCAGTCGCCCGATTTGCCGCCGGTCTTGGTCAGCAGGCGGATGTTGGTGATGGTCATGGCTTTGTCGATCGCCTTTGCCATGTCGTAGATCGTCAGCAAGGTGACGGAGACGGCGGTGAGGGCTTCCATCTCGACGCCGGTCTTTCCCTCAGTGGCGGCGGTGGCGGTGGCCGTTACGCCGGTTTCGTCCACCGTCAGGTCGATCGCGACGCGGGTGAGGGGAAGCGGGTGGCAGAGCGGGATCAGGTCGCTGGTCTTCTTTGCGGCCATGATGCCTGCGACGCGGGCGACGGCGAGGACATCGCCTTTCAGCGCGGTGCCGTCCCGGATGGCGGCGGCCGCTTCGGGGGACATGGTGATGCGGCCGGTGGCGACGGCCTCGCGGGCGGTGACGGGCTTGCCGGACACGTCGACCATGTGCGCGGCGCCGGCTTCGTCGAGATGGGTGAGGCCGCTCATCCCACCAGCGCCCGGGTCGCCGCTTCGAGATCGTGCTGGCGCATCAGCGCTTCGCCGATCAGGAAGCAATGGATGCCGTGTTCGGCCATGCGATCGAGATCGGCGCGGATGGTGAGGCCGCTTTCGGCGACGAAGGTGCAATCCTTCGGAGCCTTGTCGACGAGGCGGTAGCTGTTCTCGAAATCGACCGTGAAATCGCGCAGGTTTCGGTTGTTGACGCCGATCAGGCGCGATTTGAGCTTCATCGCGCGGTCGAGCTCTTTCGCGTCATGGACTTCGACCAGCACGTCCATGTTGCAGTCGATCGCGCTTGCCTCAATCTCGGCGAGCAGGCCGTCGTCGAGCGCGGCCATGATCAGCAGGATCGCATCGGCGCCGATCGCGCGGGATTCGGGGACCTGCCAGGGATCGACCATGAAGTCCTTGCGCAGCACCGGCAGGGTGCAGGCGTCGCGCGCGGCGGTGAGATAGGAGTCGGCGCCCTGGAACCACGGTTCGTCGGTGAGGACCGAGAGACAGGTGGCGCCCCCGGCCTGATAGGCGCGGGCATGGGCGGGCGGATCGAAATCGGCGCGGATCAGTCCCTTGGAGGGGCTTGCCTTCTTGATCTCCGCGATGAGTGCGTGGCCGGTGGCGGCGCGGGCGTCGAGCGCGGCGCGGAAGCCACGCGGCGGGCTCTGGCGATCGGCGGCGGCATCGAGATCGGCGAGCGGCATCGTCGCCTTGCGGGCGGCGACCTCGGCGCGTTTGGTTTCGAGGATACGGTCGAGAATATCAGTCATGGGCGATCCAGCGGTTCAGCAGCGCGTTCGCGGCACCCGAATCGAGCGCTTCGGCGGCGATGGCGACACCTTCAGGGAGGTCAGTTGCGCGGGCCGCGACCATCAGCGCGGCTGCGGCGTTAAGCAGGACGGCGTCGCGATAGGCACCGTGCTCGCCGGTGAGCAGGCGGCGGAGCGCCGCGGCGTTGTATTCGGGGTCCCCGCCGCGGATGGCGGCGATCGCGTGGCGTGGGAGGCCGGCATCTTCGGGAGCGATACGGCTCGGCATCGAGACGGTGCCGACACTGATCGCGATGGTGGGGCCGGCGCCGGAGACTTCGTCCAGGCCTTCCTCGCCCGAGACGACCAGGGCCGCCTCGGTGCCGAGCTGTTCGAGCGCCTGGGCATAGGGCGCTGCGTAATCGGGGCGGGCGATGCCGATCAGCTGGCGGGTGACGCGCGCCGGATTGGCGAGGGGACCCATCAGGTTGAAGATGGTGCGGCGGCCGATCCTGCGGCGGATCGGCGTGATGCGCTTCATCGCCGGGTGGTGGTTGGCGGCGAACAGGAAGGCGATGCCGATATCACGCAGGCTTGCCTCGGCGTTGAGCCCGGCGCGTTCCATGTCGAGGCCGAGCGCCTCGAGCGTGTCGGCGGCGCCGGCCTTGGACGAGGCGGCGCGGTTGCCGTGCTTGGCGACGGGGACGCCGCAGGCTGCGACGACGATCGAGACGGCGGTGGAGACGTTGAGCGTGTGATGGCCGTCGCCGCCGGTGCCGCAGACATCGATCGCGCCGTGCGGGGCCTCGATCGGGATCAGACGGGCGCGCAGGGCCTTGGCGGCTTCGGCGATCTCAACGCTGGTCTCGCCGCGATCAGCGAGCGCGATCAGGAACTCGGCGATGGCGTCTTCCGAGGTCTTCGCGTCGAGGATATCGGCGAAGGCCTGAGCCGCGCTTTCGTGGGAGAGCGGGGCTGAAGGGTCAGGGAGAAGGGTGAGGGTGGTCACTTACTGCTCCCCTCCCGCTTGCGGGAGGGGCTGGGGGTGGGCGCCCGGCTCATCACAGACGGTGGCATTTGCGGTGAGCGCGAGCCCACCCCCTACCGCCTCCCGTAAACGGGAGGAGGGAAGAAGACGGGCGTTCCTCACGCCAGCACCTTCACGTCTATGCCCGCCAGCCTGACGAAATTCGCCAGCAGCGCGTGGCCATGTTCGGTGGCGATGCTCTCCGGGTGGAACTGGACGCCGTGGATCGGGAGCGTGGCATGGCGGAAGCCCATCACCGAGCCGTCATCGGCTGTCGCGTTGACGATCAGGTCGGCGGGAATGTCCTCGACGATCAGCGAGTGATAGCGCGTCGCAGTGAAGGGCGAGGGCAGGCCTTCGAACAGGCCGGTCCCGTCATGGCTGACCGGCGAGGTCTTGCCGTGCATCAGGCCGCCGCGCACGACATGGCCGCCGAAATGCTGACCGATCGCCTGATGGCCGAGGCACACGCCGAGCAAAGGCTTCTCCGCGTCGGCGCAGGCGGCGACGAGGTCGAGGCTTATGCCTGCTTCGTTGGGTGTGCAGGGGCCGGGCGAGATCAGGAAGCCCTGTGCGTTGCTCGCGATGGCGTCGCGGGCGCTGAGGGTGTCGTTGCGCACGACTTTCACTTCGGCGCCGAGTTCCATCAGATAATGGACCAGGTTCCAGGTGAAGCTGTCGTAATTGTCGATGACGAGGATCATGCGCGAGGCCGCTACCGCTTTTGCGGCACGACCACAATCGGGCCGATCCGCATGGGGTGAATCGAAAAGCGTGAGGCGACCTTGTCCGCCGCCGCTATTCTGCCCACATTCGGGCTGTGTCGCGCTTCATTCAGGGTGGAGCAATGGCCGCGGGCAGACGTTGGTGGCTGTTCAGGAGAGTTCGCTATGCTTCGTATCATCGCCGTTGCCGCTCTGTTGTCATTGCCCGCGGTGGCGATCGCGCAGACGGCACCCGACACCAAACAGGCCGAATCGGGCAAGCCGCCGGCGCGGATTCGCAATGTGACGATCAACCCCAACGAGACATGTCCGGCCTCGACCAGCGACGAGATCGTGGTCTGCTCGACGCTCGTTGAGCCCTATCGCATCCCCAAGGCATTGCGGAACCCGCCCAAGGTCGATGCCGCGAGCCAGAGCTGGGTCAATCGTGCGGCGACGATGGACGAAGTCGGGCGCCGCGCTGGCGGCTTGCCGGATACATGCTCGCCGGTTGGGTCGGGCGGGCAGACCGGGTGTACCGCGCAGATGATCCAGCAATATGCGGCTGAGAAGGCGCAGAAGAAGCGCGAGGATGCCGTCGTTCCCTGAGGGGGCGACTTGGCTCTTCTGCTCCCCTCCCGCTTGCGGGAGGGGTTGGGGGAGGGCGCCCGGCCAATCACAAACGATACCTCCAGCTGTGAGCGCGAGCCCACCCCTACCCCTCCCGCCAGCGGGAGGGGGATAAGAAAGAAGTGCGGTCTTAGCCCTTGACGATCCGAGGTTGAATCAAACTCACTGCCCGAACCCCGCATCACTTGCCCGCGCCACGGCTTCGCGGGCGGCGGCGAGGAGGGCACCGGCTTTGGCTTCGCACTCGCGCTGTTCGTACGCCGGCTCGCTGTCGGCGACGATGCCGGCGCCGGCCTGGACGTGCATGACGCCGTCCTTCACCACTGCCGTTCGCAAGACGATGCAGCTGTCCATCGAGCCGTCGGGCGAGAAATAGCCGACCGCGCCGGCATAGGCGCCGCGCACCTCGGGTTCGAGCTCGGCGATCACCTGGCAGGCGCGGACCTTGGGGGCGCCGCTGACGGTGCCGGCCGGGAAGCCGGCGAACATCGCGTCGAGCGCGTCATTCTCGGGCGCGAGCCGGCCGACGACGTTGGAGACGATGTGCATGACATGGCTGTAGAATTCGATGGTGTAGCTCGCGGTGACGCGGACGCTGCCCGCTTCCGCCACGCGGCCGACATCGTTGCGGCCGAGATCGAGCAGCATGAGGTGCTCGGCGCGCTCCTTGGGGTCGGCGAGCAGGCTGGTGCGGTTGGCCTCATCCTCAGCCGCCGTCCTGCCGCGGGGGCGGGTGCCGGCGATCGGGCGGATGGTCACTTCGCCGTGGCGCACGCGGACCAGGATCTCGGGGCTCGATCCGGTGATCGCGAAGCCGGGCAGATCGAGATGGTAGAGAAAGGGTGAGGGGTTGATGCGGCGGAGCGCGCGGTAGAGCTCGAAGGCGGGCAGCTTGAAGGGGGCGGTGAAGCGCTGGGCGAGCACGACCTGGAAGATGTCCCCGGCGAAGATATATTCCTTGGCGCGGGCGATCATCGCCGCATATCGGCCTGCAGGCAGGGCCGGGGTGAAGGCGATGTCGGCGAGATCGACCGCGCGCACCGGGGGCGGCAGCGCTGCGCTGGCGAGGCGGGCGGCGACCGCGTCGATGCGGTCCTGCGCTTCGGCGGCGATCGCTTCGGGGCGGCGTGACGGATCGGGCCAGACGGGAGCGACGAGGAACAGCGCGTCGGCGAGGCGATCGAAGATGAGGACCACGGTCGGGCGTACGAACATCATGTCGGGCAGGCCGAGTGGGTCATTGTCCGGGCGGCTCAGGCGTTCGACCAGGCCGACCGTCTCATAGCCGAAATAGCCGACCAGGCAGGCAAGCGCCGGGGGCAGCTCGGCGGGCACCTCCATCCGGCAGCCGGCGGCGAGATCGCGGAGCGCCTGGAGTGCGGGGGCCTCGCAGGGCTCGAATGCGGCGCGGTTGGTCAACCAGTGGCGGTTTATCTCCGCCTGAGCGCCTTGTGCGCGGAAGACGAGATCGGGCGCGAGGCCGATCATGCTGTGCCGCCCGCGCGTCTCCCCGCCTTCGACCGATTCGAGCAGATAGTCGCCGCGGCCTGGCTCGATCAGCTTCAGCGCGGCGGCAACCGGCGTCTCCGTGTCGGCGATCTGGCGGCGCCAGACCAGCGCCGGGCGACCCGCGGCGAGGGCGGAGATCGCGGCCTCGACAGGAGGGGCACCGGCGACAGGGGCGGCCGCTTCCCCGTTAATTGGAGCCGCCACGGCCGGTCAGCCCCGCCTTCACATCAGCGATCGCCTTTGCGTTCTTCTTCACGCCGAGCTGGCGGCGCACCGCCTCGCTGAACTGCAGCGCATATTCGCGCGCGGTGGCCTGGCCGAGTTCGCTGCGCGCCTGTTCGAGCAGCTGGGGCACGCTCCCGGCATTGCCGGGCTGAACATGATCGAGATAGAGGACAAACCAGCCCGCCTTGCCGGGCGCTTCGAGCATCTTGGCGCTCTTCGCCTTCATGCTGAACAGCAACATGAGCGGCCCACGTCTTGGGTCGGTCTCCGGTACGGCGTTGGCCTGACCGCGCTCGACGTCGGAAATCGGCTTGAGCGGTGGAAGCTGCAGCTTGGTCTCGGCAAGCGCCTGGGCGATCGGCATGCCCTTGTTGATCCGCGCGGTGACGTCGATCGCGACCTGGCGCGAGGCGCGCTGTGCCCGGTCGATGATGAAATCCTGCGCGACGGTTTCGCGGATCTGGGCGAGCGGACGCGCCGCGGCGGGAACGACACGGGCGAGCTTCACCACCGCGAAGCTGCCGTCCGGGCCCATCGGCGCGATCTGGGGATCGTCCTCCATTTCTGAACCGAAGCCGGCCGCGACCGCCTGGGCGAAGGCCGGATCCGCCTTGGAGTTGGGATCATCCGGATTGGTACCGGTCTTGAGCAGCGGCGGCGACACAGCGGCGGTGAGCTTGTTGTCGCGGATGAGCTCATCAAAGGTGGCGTGATGGGCGATCGCGTCGTCGATCTTGTCATGCAGGTCAGTGAGGACGAGCTGCAACTTCTCGGTGCTCAAGGTCTTGACCAGCTCGGGTCGGGCCTGTTCGAGCGACTTGGCCGGGATCTGCTGGATGCCCTCCACCTTCAGCACCGCATAGCCGAGGCCGGTCCGGATCGGGCCGACGACCGCACCCTTGGCGGCGCTGAACGCCGCATTGGCGATTTCGGGCGAGCTTTGCTTGGCAAAGGCCGCCTTGTCGACGGCCTGCAGCGCATTGGCTTCCAGCCCGGCCGCGCGGGCGGCGTCGGCAATCGGTGCGCCTGCCTTCACCTTTGCGGCGAGCGCGGTGGCGGCTGCCTGATCGGCGACGACGACCTGGGCGAGGTCGCGCTTCTCGGTCGCGGCGTACAGCGCGCGACCTTTCTGATAGGCGGCGGCGATCTCCGCCTCTGTCGGCGTTGCCGCAGCCTTCAGCATATCAGGCGTGACGAGCGCATAGCGGACCGAGCGGCGCTCCGGCACGGTGTAGCGCGCCAGATTGCGCTTGTAGAAGGCTGCGATCTCGGCGTCGGTGGGCGGAGCGCCCTTGCCCACCGCCGGCGTCGGGATGAAGCCGAGCTGGCCGCCACGCTTTTCGAGCTCGAGCGAGGCATAGGGCAGCGCGACGCCGGTCGGGACCTGAGAGGCGCCGAAACCCGGTATTTGCGGGTTGCCCGCGGTCGGCATGATGATGTGCTGAGTCAGGGCGGAGAGCGCCACCTGATCATGGATCTGCCGGTCGCTCATATGGCCGGTCGCCAGGAACTGGTCGTAGAGCGTCTGGCTGAACTTGCCGTCCACGCCCTTGAAATCGGGTGCGCTCGCGATCCGGCCGTCGACCAGCTGCTTCGACGCGACCATGCCCTGCAGGTTCGCGAACTGGGCGAGCGCGGTCGAATTGATGATCCCTTCGAGCGTGTTCTCGACGCCGCCGCTGTTCACGAACTGGACGACATCAACGTTCGGCTGCTGCTGGCGGATATTCTGCATCTCCACGTCGGTGCGCCGACGGAGCTCGCTCACCGTGATGTCTTCCTTGCCGACGGTCGCGACCGAATCACCGGTGAGGCCGCCGCCCATGCCGGTGAAATTGCCGCCGATGCCGAAGGAAATCGCGATCAGCACCAATATCGCCATCGTGATGACGACGCCGACTTTCGAGAAAGTGATGCGACGGATGAGGGTGAGCATGGGCGGAACGGGCCGATCTGATGAGGCTTGATGGAAAAGGTGAGGGGCACGCTTTAAGGGGAGCGATGCGCTCCTTCAAGCTTGTGCGATCGCCACGCCGCGCTATCGGCTGAGCCACAAGAAGGAGAAGGCTTTTGGCTCGACACAGGCTGGTTGCTGGCAACTGGAAGATGAATGGCGATCTGGCCGCGCTGGCCGAACTCGACGGAATCGCGGCGGCGGCGGAGAAGGCGATGGGCGCCGCGCCGGAGATCGACGTTGCGATCGCGGTACCGGCGACGCTGATCATGGCGGCGGCGGCGCGCGTGCCCGGGCTCGCGATCGGCGCGGAGGATGTGCATCCGGCTGACAAGGGCGCGCATACCGGCTGTATTTCGGTGAGCATGGTGCGCGATGCCGGGGGGCGTTTCTCGATCGTCGGGCATAGCGAGCGCCGCGCGGATTGCCACGAGACCGACAGCGAAGTTCGCGCCAAGGCCGAGGCGCTGCACGCCGGCGGGCTGAGCGCGATCCTGTGCGTCGGCGAGACGCTGGCCGAGCGCGATGCGGGCCATGCCGAGCTGGTGGTGACGAGCCAGCTCGCCGCCTCGCTGCCCGAGGGGGCCGAGGGCGGGTGGCTTTCGATCGCCTATGAGCCGGTCTGGGCGATCGGGACCGGACGGACGCCGACCGTGGCCGACGTCGCCGCAATGCACGGCGCGATCCGCGAGCAGTTGCGCGTGCTGGTCGGGAACGAGGCCGAGCTGATCCGGATCCTGTACGGCGGATCGGTTACGGCTGAGAATGCGGCTGAACTGCTTGGGGCGGGCGATGTCGATGGCGCGCTGGTGGGCGGGGCCAGCCTGACGGCGGCGAAGTTCGTGCCGATCATCGAGGCGGCTGTGGCGCTGGGGTGAGGTTGCGGAAGTAACGCCAGGTTGCCGGCAAGTCGCCGGTACAGTCAAAGGTGATTTATGAGAGCCAATGTGGGGGTGTGCTTTTGCATTCGCCGATTGGGATTGACTGATCTGGCGGCCCGCTGCCATGTAATGTTCGACTATCAGCAATAGCTCCGCAAGAAGCGCCGGCGTTATCCGCAAGTTACTGGCGACGCCCATAGCCGACGCGTTATGAGAATCGATCGGATTCGCTTCGGCATTTCCATGATGTGCTACGGAGTTTCCTGACGAGGCTGTCGGGAGCCGGCGTTGTTCCGGCCTGGGCTGGACGGGGAGGCGCCAGCTTTCCGGGCGGCGGTTGCGCAGCCAGACCAGTGCCGTCGTCGGATCGGCGAGGACGCGGCGCTGATATGTCGCGACCACCGGCTCGCGGCCGCGCGGCCGGTACACGCGTTCAGCGCGATAGTCATAGCCGGTTGCGCGCCGGAACCTGGAAGAGGGCGTCGGCTGGTCTAGCAACGCTCTGCCGGCCTTGGCGGCGGCTGCGAAGGCGGGATGCTGGTGAAGCCAGCGATACAGCGTCGCCGGGCTGACCGCGAAGATGCGGGCGAGATGGGCATTGTCGGCGCCGAGGCTGCAGAGCATCTGCGCCTGGCGGGCGAACTCGGGCTTGTATTGTGCGGGGCGGGCCATGGGGCGTGTGTGTGGGGGATGGGGCGGTAATGTTGAATCGCGATGATTGCGGCAATCATGCCGGCGCGCGTTTCGATGCGGTTGCGGGAGGGACGCGGAATCATGCACCGGATCGCAACGGAACGGGATGCCTTCACTGGCTGTCAATGACTCCGGGCGCTTTTATGGCTCGAGCCATTTCGCGCGGATTTCTTTATCCGTGCTGATTATGTTCGCGTGAGCGGGGGAAATTTCGTGGCCAGGAAAATCGACTCGCCGGCTCAGGCCAACGGCAATGGCGCGCTGACCGCCGAGACTTCATCATCCACCGCCGGAGCCGCACCCCCACCTGCGAAAGCGCCGCAGCTTTCGCCCGAGATGATCGGCAAGATCGCCGAGCTGCGCACCCGGATCCAGCTGAGCGTGGGTCAGGTGGTGCTCGCGATCATGAACCTGCCGCGCTACCGCCACCAGACGCTGGCTGATCTGATGCATGTCGTGCTCGATCCGCTGATGCGCGACCGGGTGGCGATTGCCTACACCCGCACCGACGGCAAGCCCGAGGGCGACGAGCAGAGCGTGGCCGGCATCGCGATCTGGGCGAGCGTCTCGGATGCGGTCGATGCGAAGATCACCGAGCAGGTGAAGGCGGGTGCGTTCCCGGTGCGGCTGGCGAATGAGGATTGGGTGAGCGGCGATACGCTGTGGCTGCTCGATGTGATTGCCGGGGACCGCAAGCAGGCGACGGCGGTGCTGGCGAATTTCCGGCAGTTGTCCGGGGAGCGGCCGGTGAAGGTTCATCCGATTGTGGCTCGGTCGGTTGATCCGGCGGTGCTGGAGAAGATGCGGGTGCGGGGTGGTGAGGGTGCGCCTGATGAGCCTGATCATTCCGAAAAGGCGTGACGGCACACCTTGGCTGCGAAGGCGATCCATTTTTGATCTAATCGGCGCGCTGAATCGACAGTGGCATGATGGAAATGCGGATGCGTCTGGGGAGATCATGACCCAGGCACACGAGGGGAAAATGGGAAAATGGCGACGGCCTGGGGTATATCCGATGAGAGGCGCACTCCTTCAATTGCGAGAATTACTCCACGCAGGCTGCCGAACAGCCACCTGAGGAAGGTGGGCCTTTGTACATACCAGCACAAACCAAGGGCGTGCGGGGCGACAGCAGCGAAAGACAATGATTGCGCGCACCATGCGCGGGAGGTTGCGTTATGGTTTATGGCTTAAATATCGTTTCGGCCAACGAGTTTCTCTATGCCGCCCAACCGCTCGATGGCAACATCGCCGCTATTCGCTCGCTCGACCGCAGCCCGGATGGTGGTGTCAGCTTTGAAAGCGTGAGCGGGGGCAGGCGCTGCCATACGGAACATTTCCCCACCAAAATGCTGTGGAAGGGGCCGAAAGGCTCTATCATCGGGGATTTCAACCGGCAGAACCTCGTCAATGTTTCCGAACAAGCCAAATCATTGATCGAAGAGTGGGAACCTGGGGTACACCAGTTTGTGCCGGTCGATTTTGTCGACGCCAAGGGCAATGTTCTGGAACATCGTTATTCACTGGTGATCTGCAACCGGCTGGACAGCGTGGATCGGGAACACACCACGTTTGTGCTAAGTGCTGCGAAGACTTGGGCGGCGGCAAGCGATCTCGTTCGTTGGGGCGAGAAAGATAAAATTCCATCTCATATCGACCCTGCAAAGCCTGGAAGATTTGTCTTCAAGAAAAGTCGGATTGGTGGCGCCCATATCTGGCGCGACAAGCACATGAACCTCGGTGGAATCTTTATTTCCGACGCGTTCGCAGCAGCTTTGCGCAATTCAGGACTAACCGGATTAAGACTGAAGCCTGAAGGCGAAGGTATGGAAGAAGTGCAATGACCAGTCCAAAGACCACTGTCCAGAAAATTGAAACGCCGACGGACATCTATACGCTGCTCGGTTTACGAAACAGTCCTACGGGGTTCCAGCGGGCGCATATCGTCGGAGAGGCCTTCGCGGAGTCTTTTTCCGGTAGTTGGTTCAGCCTCTTGTTCAGAATTCCGGTGACAGTCCACTTAATTGACTCAAGAATGGCTGCTCGATAGGCTGCCTTATGGCTCGGCTGGCACGCGCGGTTTTTCCGGGGCATCCCCATCATGTGACCCAGCGCGGCAATGGCCGTGCGCAGACCTTCTTCAGCGATGCGGATTATGCGCTGTACCGCGATCTGCTTGGCCAGCACTGTGCGGCTGCGGGCGTCGAGATCTGGTCCTGGGTGCTGATGCCCAACCATGTCCATCTCATCCTGGTGCCGCGCGACGAGGACGGCCTGCGCCGGGCGCTGTCGGTGGTGCATGGCCGCTATGCCGGACATGTGCATGCGCGCCTGAAGCGGACCGGCCATTTCTGGCAGGGCCGTTTCGGCTGCGTGGCGATGGATGAGGCGCATCTGGGCATGGCGCTGCGTTATGTCGCGCTCAATCCGGTGCGCGCCCGGCTGGTGGAGCGGGCTATGGACTGGCCCTGGTCGAGTGTGCACGCTCTTCTCGGTAAACATGATGATGGGATCACCTGCACGGAACCGGTACGATCGCGATATCCCGATTTTGCCGCGCTATTGGCGGCCGGCGAGGAGGAGGAAATGATGGCGCGGCTCCGCAAGGCGGAAACGATCGGCAGGCCGATCGGCGAGACCGCATTTCTCGACCGCCTCGAGCGGGAAACCGGACGGACCCTTAGGCGCGGCAGGCCCGGACGGAAACCTCGGCACGCAGCCTAATTAAGTGGACTGTCACCGGGATTCCCCACCGGGATTCCCGGGATTCCCGAAGTAAGTGCTGATGAGGGCGTTGGAAAATCTGCTCCTTGGACACAGCGCTAAAATTGATACCGCCGATCCGGGCCAGACCGGCATTGTCGGCGCCAAGGCGGCAGGCGTGAAAGGCCTGGTTGGCGAATTCGGGGCGATAGTGTGCGGGGCGGGTCATGGGGAGAGTGTGGGGGATTTGGGTGTAATGTTGAATCGTGCCGGCGCCGAGGTCACGGTTTACGTTCGGCAACTTTCGGCCACCCCCTACTGTTGGACGCCAGACATACTCAGAATCAGATCGCTCGGCTAAGGAGGTCCTAGCAACATCGTTTGAGTGCGGGGGCGAGAGTGGCGCAACGAAGAACAGGATCGCTAAGGCAACGCAGCGATGCCTTTCTTGGCGAGCGCCTGCAGTCTATCCTTGTCAACGCGGCCGATGGCCGCCGGAGTGTCGGAGACGATAGCCAGTATCCGGACCTCAGGCGGGAATTGCTTCGGCGCGCGGCCAGCGGACCGCCTCTCCTCCGGACGCATCCTACGGTCGATTCCTTTGACGCCTACATTAAGGGCATCAAAAGCAAGGTTGCCCGTGTTCAAAGGGTGAGGGATGAATTCGGCCCGCTATTAGCGTCGTTGGAAGGAGGGGCGACGACGGCGGCAGACTCGTCTGCCTGGACAGGTATCCAAAGTCGATCGGAGAGATTGCAAGTCGTGCGCAACATACTGCCGCTGGCACAAGCGGCGGTGGAAGGAATGATTGCGGCCCTTTCCGATACAGGCGGCAATGGCGCTCCACTTTTGGATGAGCGGGAAGAAGCAGTGGCGCATCTTCGGAAGCTTCACGACGCTCTTGGCGACCTACTTGCGGCGGCGGATGCAGGCCACCTAGACGACGAGCTTGGCGAAGGTCTCGCGGCCGAGGCCGCTCGCTACGCCAAGAAGGCAGCGCGCGCACTCCGAGACGATCCGATGCCTTACCTCACTTCGGGACTTCTCAATGGGCTTCTGGCCATCTGCGGCTTTCCGGGCCTAGGGGGCTTCCTAGGCGGCATTGCCCAGAATATCCGTAAGAACGCTGAGAACACAAAATAGAGAGAGGCCTGACGGTTCAGAGGTTATAGTCAATTACGACGTGCTCGCTGGCCGTGCTGGACAGACTCGCCGCGCTGATCGCAATCGCCACAACTCTACTCCTTGTCGTCCCGTTGACCCAGGGCCTCATTCTGGTCCCGCTCAAATTGCTGACCATCGAGTGCCTTGCCTATGTCTGGCGTCTCCGCAGCAATCTGAATCCCCGCCATCTCCTCGATGCGCCTTAATTCGGCGACAGTGCTGGACTGCACCCCTTGAGTGAGACACGGTAATTGAGTGACACGGCGGCCGAGGAGGCACGGTGTCAATTTTTGAAAGGCAACACACGCAGCGCTGCGCTTGTGATGGCCATGCACGGTCGATGCGCATGGCATTTGGCGCGGGAATTCGCGACAAGGCGGTCTGCTCACCGTCGAGAGGCTGGATGTGAATCGATTCGACCGAACGCGCCGGCTGATCCTTCAGGCGGCCGGCGCCCAGGCCCTGCTGGGCGTGTCCGGCCTGTCTTCACCCGCCTTCGCGAGAGACGGGGCCCTCCGCCCCGCCCACGGCCAGACCGTCATGCCCATCAAGGCCGGCTGGACCTTTCGCAAGGTTGGTGACGCCGCGTGGATGCCCGCGACCGTCCCCGGCACCGTCCACACCGACTTGCTGGCTGCCGGTGTGATCGAAGACCCGTTCTTCCGAACCAACGAGCGCAACCAGCAATGGATCGACAAGGTCGACTGGGAATATCGCACGACATTCCATGTCGACGTCGGCCTGGCTGCGAAGGATCGCATCGAACTCGCATTCGCCGGCATCGACACCTATGCCGACGTCTATCTGAACGAAGCCCATATCCTGTCCGCCGACAACATGTTCCGGACCTGGGACGTGGACATCAAACACCATGTGCGGGTCGGCGAAAATGTTCTGCGGGTCCTGTTCCGTTCGCCGATACGAGAGGGGCAGCGACTGCTGGCAGCCAAAGGCTATAATCCACCGTCGCCGAACGACCAGAGCGAAGTCGGCGGTCTGGGCGAAGCCAGGGTCGGGCTGTTCACGCGCAAGGCGGGTTACCATTATGGCTGGGACTGGGGTCCGCGGTTCGTCACCTCAGGTCTGTGGCGGCGTGTCGAACTGCGCGCCTGGGATATGGTCAGGATCCGGGACGTGCAGATCCTGCAAAGCGCGGTCTGGCAAGATCGGGCGCAGCTGGACGTCATCGTCAGCCTGGACAGCGAGGACGCGCGCACGGTCGAGCTGACGATCGCGAGCCCGACCGACGCGACACTCACAGCGCGCCGTGCGGTAAAGCTCCATCCCGGCGGCAATCGGCTGGAAGCCAGGCTGACCATCGACAAGCCCCGCCTGTGGTGGTCGAACGGGCTCGGCGAGGCGCACCTCTACACGATCCGCACCACCATCCTGTCGGAAGGCGTCGAGACTGCGAGCCATGAGGTTCGCATCGGCCTGCGAAGCCTTCGCGTGGTGCGCAAGCCCGATGCGCAAGGGGCCGGCTTCCACATCGAGCTCAATGGCGTGCCCGTGTTCATGAAGGGCGCCAACTATATTCCCAACGACAGCTTCCTGCCCCGGGTGACACCGGATGCCTACGCCGCCGTGGTCCGCTCCGCGGCCGACAGCCACATGAATATGCTCCGCGTCTGGGGCGGCGGGGTCTATGAGGATGACCATTTCTATGACCTTTGCGACGAGAACGGCATTCTCGTCTGGCAGGACTTCATGTTCGCCTGCGCAATGTATCCGGGCGATGCGGGCTTCCTCGAAAGCGTGCGCCAGGAGGCGGTCGACAATGTCCGACGGCTCAGGAATCACGCCTGCATTGCCGTCTGGTGCGGCAACAATGAAATCGATTCGGCATGGCAGAATGACGTCCCGACGGGCGGCTGGGGCTGGAAACAACGCTATAACGACGCCCAGAAGGCTGAGCTCTGGCGAGCCTATGAAGCGATCTTTCACGAGATCCTGCCGGCGGTGATCGCGGAACAGGACAAGGGCCGCTTTTACTGGCCCTCATCGCCACAAGCCGACTGGAAGGTGCATGCGGACGTCACACGGCCCGCTCAGGCGGGCGATATTCATTACTGGGATGTCTGGTGGGGCCAGAAGCCATTTTCCGAATATCGGGCCAATATCGGCCGGTTCATGAGCGAATATGGCTTCCAGTCCTTCCCGGCCTTCGAGACGGTGGCGACATACACAATCAAGGAGGACCGCGACATCTTCTCCGAGGTCATGCAGGCGCACCAGCGCTCCTCCATCGGAAACGCCACGATCAAGACCTATATGGAGCGGGATTATACCGTCCCGGCGGACTTCAAATCCTTCCTCTATGTGGGTCAGGTGCTTCAGGCCGAGGGCATAAAAATCGCCATGGAGGCACACCGCATCCGGATGCCCTTCTGCATGGGGTCGTTATTCTGGCAGATCAATGACTGCTGGCCGGTCGCATCCTGGAGCAGCATCGATTATTATGGCCGCTGGAAGGCGCAGCAATATTTCGCGAGAAAAGCTTTCGCGCCGGTTCTCGTATCGCCGCAGATCGTGGACGGCGTGTTGAACGTCCATGCCGTCAATGATCGATTGAGCGCGCAACACCTGTCTCTGGATTTGCGCGTTGCGACGTTCGAAGGCGATGTGCTTTGGAAGCATGCCGCGCCGGTGACCCTCGCTGCCAATTCGAGCCAGATCCTCTTCAGCCGTTCGATCGATGCGCTTGCGGCCGGTGTGGACACGCGTCGCGCCCTCCTTTTGGCGCGACTGTCGGACGGCGCGAAAGCAATCTCCGAGAATCTGTTGTATTTCCACCCCGTCAAGGAGCTTCACCTCCCGTCCGGCGCACCTCTGGTCTCCACCAGGAAGACTGATGACGGCATAAGGCTTCGCTTGCACGCGGATCGCCTCATCAAGAATCTATACCTGCAGGCGGAAGGCGTCCCGGGTGCCTTCAGCGACAATTTCTTCGATCTGCTCCCGGGGGAAACAGTCCAGGTCGATTTTCGAGGGCACGGAATAACCGAGGCTGCGTTCGCGGCGGCGTTTGCAATGTCGTCGCTTGGAAAATTACAGTGATGGTGCGCATAACTGCCTTCACCGTACCGCGAGACCACAGTTAAGCGCTGTCGCCGTAACTTCTATCGAGTGAATGGTGGCGATTGGGTAACGACCCGATTCCGCAATCGAGCCGGAGTTTAATTCGAGATGGAAATGATTAATTTACAAGATAAATTCGCACTGCGTGTGGCTGGGTTGGTAAATATACAATGGGATGAAATTAGAATTCACTACGAAAACGCAGAGATTGACGGCGTAGCTCGAGAAGTATTTACCTCTTTTTTCGTAATAAACGGCTCGAAACAAGAATTAAAGCTTCCGTTAGATGTGCTTGATTTGTTGGAAGATCTGAAGAAACACAAGCCTCAAGGGCAATCGCAAGAGTGGACATGGCTTGAGTTTCACATAAGCAATACGGGTAAATATAAATTTGAATATAAGTATGGTATGCCACCGCTGATTGCGGAGCAAATAAAGTATTCAAAGTAATGGGAATTACGGCGATGGTGTGGACGGGGGTTGCCGTGACAGTGCACATAATTGGCTTCGCCGCGGCCTAAGGCAGAAGTGAAGTGCGCTGTCGCCGTAACTCCGGATAGCGGCGCCAGCCCACTCATTGGGCGGCCGGCTTAGCCGGGGAATTTGGCGCCCTGCGTCGCGCCGTGATGCGTCTCGGCATCATATTCGGCGTCGAATTTGCCCAACTCGGTTATCGCCGCGGCGCCGGCGGCATTCGCGCCCTCGCAGCTGCTCGATTTCACGGCGTTCTCGATATCCTGCCTGTGCTCATAGGCGTGTTTCGCATGGCCGGATTCGTGCTCGATCAATCCGGCCATGTATCTCCTCCATTCCTGTCTCAAGGCTGGGGAAACGCGTTCCTGATCAGCGAGATGCGGAAGGATGACGATGATCTGAAAGCTATATTCCAGATGCGCCAGATCGCATCGTCCATCCGGGCCGCCGGGCCAATGCCATTGGGCGTACCAGCTCGTCCTGGCATCATAGTGCCTTGCTTCGCGCTGATCCTGCGGGCCAAGGGCATTGAGCGATTGGCGAACGGATTTCGCATCCGTTCCGTAGACATCGTAAAATCGCACCTCGGTCCCCGGATAGGGCGCAAAGGCCGCTTCCGCGTAACCGGTGGAGTCACTCGGCGGCGTGTTGCCTGTGTTGCAGCCGGATAGCGCCAGGAGGGAGAAGGCGGCCAATGCCGTGAATCGCAACACCCTCTGTCCTTTCTCCCGATCGAAAGCGACATATTCAGAAAATGTCGGAAAATCCGGTTAGCGGTGTTTCGGGACCGGCAGCGTCGCTGCGCTCATCATCAGGAGGCGTTCGAATTCCGGAATTCCGCTGACAGTCCACTTGATTGACACCGCGCTATCACCAGAGATAGCCGAAACCCCGACTGGTCCGACAACAGGAGGTTGCTCGAGACCATCGGCAACCTCCCGTCGCGCGGTTTCAGCGTATCGTCGTTGTCCCGGTGAAAGCGCCGTCGTTGCCGTTGGTGCTTACCCGGTTGTTGCCGAAGGAAATGATGGTGCCGCCGAGCACCGGAACCAGGCCGCCGACATTGTCGATGATGCTGGAATTATTGACCAGGATCCGAGCATGGGTTCCGTTTGCGAAGAGTCCGCAATCCATACTGCCGGAAACCATGACCCCGTCGAGCGAAATGGCCGCAAAAAGCGCTGTCCCGCTGTTGATCACATACACGCCACGCCCAGTCGTGTTGGTGATATTCGTATCGCGCACGCCGAGGAAAACCGACCCGGTGGTTTTGTTTCCCTCCGCCACGACGCCAAAAGCGTTGTTGCTGAACTGGCTGCGCGACACGCTGGCGCGCACCACAGCGGCGCTCGTGGGAGCAATATTGACCGCGGCGTACCCACCAAAATGGCCGACGTTGGTGATCGTGGTGTTGTCGACCGTGAGCGAGGCGTCGGCGGCGGGAGAAAACTCGATTCCGGCACGGGCGAAGTTTCGGATCACCGTGTTGCGCACGATCAGCGACCCGCCGGAGACGAAGGTGATCCCGGCAGTGCCGGTCGAGCCGAACCCATCGATATCGAGGCCATCGATAACCACCACGTCGCTGGCGCCGGCATTGACGGTGATGGCCGAGCCTGACCCCGACAATATCCCGCCGCCGCCGCTGCCGACGCCGCTGCAATAAAGGGTGACCGCCCTGGTGATGATGACGGTGCCGAAGCCGCCGACGTCCAGGCAGTCGATCTCGCCACTGGCGGCGGTTCTGGTCATGGCGCCGGCGAAGGTCTGGCATGGCGCGGCGCGGGTGCAGGCGTTCGCGTCATTGCCCGTGCCCGAAACCCATGTTCGCGGAGACTGCGCTGAAGCCGGAGCCCCGCCGAGCAGACACGACAAGCCGAGTGCGAAAATCAACCAACGAAAAACTCGGATATTGGATATCACAATATTGTCCCCCCGAGAAAATTTATGCTTTCTGGGTCTCACAAACGAGAGATGGAAGCAAATCATTGCGCCAGGAAAACTGTAGAATAGAGTCCGATATTTTAATATATCAGCCTAGAAATGGCGCTAAGATGTTCAAATTACTTGTAAGCGGCGCGACACTGAGCGCGGCTGTTCACCGAGATTTGTATTCGGGTGCGTTCGATCGCGGCGCGTTCCAATCGGAATGGCCTGGCGAAACCGTTCCAACCCCGGGGCGTTGAGAGGGCAATCGACAAAGGAACGACGATGACGCACCAGCCCCCTCTCCCGGAAGCGGCGACCTCGCCATATCCCCTTCACCCCGCGCCGATCCCCGAGGAGCGGAAGCTGGCTGCCGCCGAGGAGGCGCAGCAGGAAGATGGCAGCGGAGTCTCCCCAACCGCGATCGGCGTGGGTGCTGCGATCGGCCTGGCCGCCGCCGCGGCGGTAACCGGTATGGTCTATGCGCGCCGCCGTTCGGCGAAGGCGCCGCGCGTCAAGGGGGACGACAAGAGCAAGCGGGGCAGGCCCGACCGCAGCCGGGTCGCAGCCGGCGAGCCGTACGAAGTCCAGTATTTCGCGCGCAAGCATGGGATCAAGGCAGCCGAAGCCCGCGCGATCCTGAAGGAGGCGGGGCCGAGCCGCGAGGCGGCCAATGCCCTGGCGATCCGCCGCAAAAAGGCCTGATCCCGCAGGTATATCGCCCGGTATCCAAGGCCGCGATCAGTCGCCGCGGTCGGCGCAGTCCTTTCGCTCCGGCTCGGCCCAGCAGCGCAGGCCCTGCTCGATATCGCGTCGCGCGGGGACGGCCAGATCGGCATCGGCGAAATACCATTCGAAGGCCAGGGCGCCCTTATCGTCCGGATCGGCATAGAAGGTCGGTTCGCTGGCGCCCGCGCCTGATCGCGCCAGCACCGACGAGATCGGCTTCAACGCCCGGGGGAACTTCGCGTCGTTGACGCACAGATCATCCGCCGCGCCGTGGAATGCCGACCTGAGGCGGTGCTGGAAGTCGTCCAGGCGGGTGTCCGGGAAAGCCTCGCCGCTCTCGCGCGTCATCAGGGACCGGTTCAGGCTTACCGCGATGGCGGCGGAGCATCCCGGTGCCGGTGGCGTTTTCGCGGCGGTTGCGGCTATCTTGTGCGTGGCCTCGGGCGTGTGTGGCGCCGTTGATTGCCTGGTGGGCGATGCGTCGGAGCAACCGGCCAGCAGCAGGGGCGCGAGAAGGAAGGTCATCTGGGTCTTCATCGCATCTGCCTAGCATCGCTGTGTCAGGTTCGGAAATAGCGGCGGACTGGCGGGCAGGGCGGAGGTTATACCTTTTCGAAGTCCTGAAATACCGGCTTGTTGCAATCTGCAAAAGCGCGTTGCGCGATGCGGCGGCATCGCCGTAAACGATTGCCGCATCGGTCGATCAGTCACGGACCGGGTCTGAACAGGAGGGGTTTCGATGACCATCGCTCGTGCCGGCGCGATTGCGCTGGCGGTGCTCGGATGTGGCGATGTGGCGGCCGCGCAGGCCCGGCCGGCCGCGATCGCTGCGGCCTCCCCGGCCGGGAGGACCGGCCTTGACGGCAACGGACACCTCAAGGCGGTGGTACCGCCGGGCGACAGCGCCTTCGCTTATGCCCGCCTTGCGGATGGCGTGCAGCTGCGGGTCGGCGGCGTCACCAAGAACCTGATCTTCTACGGGCCGGCAACGGTGCGGGTGAACGCCAATCTGGGCGAGAATTACTGGACCGCGCGCAGCCTTGCGGTGATCGCCAGGCCGCAGGCGGTGCCGTTCAGGATATCCGAAACCGCCGCCACCCTGACCATCGTCAGCGCGAAGCTGCGGATCGAGGTCAGCAAGACCAACGGCGCGCTGCGCTTCTTCGATGCTGCCGGCAAGCTCTATACCGAGGAAAAGGCGGACGCGCCCCAGGCGCTGAAGAAGGTCGAGATTTCCGGCGCCCCGACGCTCGAGGCCAGCAACGTCTTCACCCTGCGGCCGGACGAGGCGATCTACGGCCTCGGTTTCAACGCCGAGGATCACAGCAACCGGCGCGGCAAGGAGCTGCTGCTGGTCCAGACCAATGTCGGCATCATCATTCCGGTGCTGATGTCGTCGCGCCGTTACGGCGTGATGTGGGACACCTATTCCCAGATGCGGTTCAAGGACGATGCCGGCGGCGCATCGATGTGGGCCGAGAGCGCGCCAGGCGGCGTCGATTATTATTTCATGGCCGGGGGCACGCCCGACGCGGTGGTCGGCGCCTATCGCGCGCTGACCGGCCAGGCGCCGATGTATCCCAAACAGGCGTTCGGCCTGTTCATGAGCAAGGAGCGCTACAAGACGCAAGCTCAGCTGCTCGACGTCGCCCGCACCTTCCGCAAGGAGGGCTTCCCGCTCGATTATATCGTGCAGGACTGGCAATATTGGGGATCGGACAAGGACGGCAGCTGGAGCGGGATGACCTGGGACCCGACCCGCTATCCCGATCCGGCCGGCATGACCCGCCAGATCCACGACATGAATATGAAGCTGATGGTCTCGATCTGGCCGTCGATCGGCAATGACACGGCGCTGGCGCGCGAGCTTGACGAGCATAAGCTTCGCTTCGAGCCGCTGCACTGGATATCGAAACATGCCCGCGTCTATGACGCCTATAGCCCGCTCGGCCGGCAGATCTATTTCAAGCATGTGAAGTCCGGCCTGCTCGACAAGGGCGTCGATGCGCTGTGGATGGACGGCACCGAGATCGAAGTCAGCAGTGCGATGTGGAATGCGCAGGAGAATATCCGCGACACCAAGGCGCTCGGCTCGAACGCGCTCGGCGACTTCACGCGCTACCTCAATCCCTATTCGCTGATGACGACGCAGGGCACCTATGACGGCCAGCGCGCGACGAGCGACAAGCGGGTCCTGACGCTCACCCGGTCGGCCTGGGCCGGCGCCCAGCGGACCGCTGCGGCCTCTTGGAGCGGCGACATCTTTTCGAGCTGGAAGACGCTCAAGCAGCAGGTCGCCGACGGCGTCAACGTGACCGTGACAGGCAATCCCTATTGGACCCAGGATACCGGCGGCTTCTTCGTCGCCGACTTTCCCGGGGGTGAGCAGAACCCGGCATGGCGCGAGCTGTACGCGCGGTGGCTGCAATTCTCGGCCTTCAACCCGATCATGCGGATCCACGGCACCAATGTCGAACGCGAGCCCTATCTGTTCAAGACGATGGACCCTGAGGTCTATGGCTCGCTGCTCGGCAGCACGCGGCTGCGCTATCGGCTGCTGCCCTATATCTACGGGCTGAGCTGGAAGGTGACGTCGGACGGCTACACGCTGATGCGGCCGCTGATGATGGATTTCCCGGACGACCGGGCGACCGACACGATCGACGACAGCTTCATGTTCGGCCCGTCCTTCCTGGTCCATCCGGTGACGCGCGCGATGTATCACATCCTGCCGCCGCCCGCCGCGACCATCCCGAGCGACTATCTTCGCACGCCCGATGGGCAGCCGGGGCTTGCGGGCCAATATTTCGAGGGCGAGAATTTCGAGACGCCGAAGAGCCGCTTCGTCGACACCAAGGTGGATCACACCTGGCCCGATCCGCCGTTGGCGGAAGTGCCCGCCGGGCTTTCGAGCCTGTCGCATTTCTCCGCCCGCTGGGAGGGGACTCTGATCGCGCCTGAAGAGGGCGACTATGAGGTCGGGATCGAGGGCGATGATGGCTATCGCCTGATGCTCAACGGCAAGACCGTGGTCGAGGACTGGAATGCCGGTGCGCCCCGGTACAAGGGCGCGATCCAGCATTTCAGCAAGGGCGAGGTCGTCAGGGTCGGCATCGAATTCTACCAGATCGACGGCAACCGCGTGCTGCGCCTGGCGTGGCGGCTTCCGAGCGAGCGGCAGGCGGAGAGCGCCGCCAAGCCGGCGCTGGACACCGCGGTGGAGACCTATCTGCCCAAGGGCGCGAACTGGTATGATTTCTGGAGCAACCAGCGCTTCGCCGGCGGCACGCGCGTGACGCGGCAGGCGCCGCTCGACATCATGCCGCTTTATGTCCGCGCCGGATCGATCGTGCCGATGGGCCCGCAGGTCCAATATGCCACCCAGTCGCCGGGCGCGCCCTATGAGGTGCGCATCTATCCCGGGGCGGACGCGCACTTCACCGTCTATGAGGACGACAATGAAACCTATGCCTATGAGCGGGGCGAGCGGGCCACCTATGAGCTGGTGTGGAACGACAGAGCGCGCACGCTCACGATCGGCGCGCGACAGGGACGTTTCCCCGGCATGACCAGGACGCGCGCGTTGAATCTGGTGCTGATGGGCAGCGGTACACGGGGCGGTACGGACCCGGCGCCGGCCACGAAGCGGGTTTCCTATTCGGGAGTGCGCAGCGTTATCCGTTTCTGAGCGCGGCGGTCGGTCAGGGTGCGGCTGACAGTCTCGCTCGGGCCGCCGGGTCGATCGGGCGAGAGCGTCTGATCCCCCTGGCGCCGGGGCCGCTATTCCCGGTTTCGTAGAACCTTGCCGTTTCCGGCTGGAGCGCCAGGCGCGCGCCGCTCCTGTCGTTGTAGTTCATCTCGGTCCAGCCGGCGGGGGCGATGTGCGGGCCCATGAAGCAATCGATATAGGCCGCCAGGCCCAGCGACTGCGGGTCGCCATAATGTCCGTCGGGAAAGCTGCGCGTCGGCCGCCATGGCCGCCCGAGGAAAACGCTGCCGTCGGGAATGCCGGGCTCGGCGGTCAGGCGGCAGCGATGGAAGATCAGGCCGGCCTCCTGATCGGCCCGGGTGCTGGGCGCGGCGATGCAGCCGCCTTGCGGCTGGGCGGCGGGGCGGCGGCGCGACTGGATCTCGCAATCCCGCAGCAATGTCCGTCCGCCGCCGAAGATGAAATCCACCGTCCCGCTCACGAGGCAGCGGTCGAACAGCGCCGTGCCGGAATCGGTGAAGAGGGTATCCTGGCGCCCGAGCACATCCGCGTTGCGCAGGATCGCCCGGTCGCTCCCCGCGGCGAGCATCAAGGCGACGGCTTGCTGGCCGCCGGGCCAATCGCCGAGCGCCAGGCCGCTGCGCCGTGCTTCCTCGGCCGGGTCGAAGCCGTTTTCGATCATGAGGTTCTCGGCGTGGAATCCCGGGGCCGATATGGTCAGCGTGGCGCTGCCCACAGTGCCCCAGGGCTTTCCGGCAGGATCTTTCAGTCCCGCCGCGGCATCGTAGCGCAGGCGTGTGGTTTGACGATGCTCGCCGGTGATGGAGACATTCGCTGTCCGGACCGCAAGCTTCTCGGTCCAGATACCCGCACCCAGCCAGATACGGAACGGCCCGGCCGCAGGCGCCATCGCCAGTGCCGCGCCAAGGCTTTCGAAGCGCCTGCCCGCCGGCCCTGGCTGGCCGGGCCTGACGACGACCGCATCATAGCCGGCCATGGCCCCGGCCGGCCCGGCGAGCAGCGCAGCAGCGCAGCCCGCCAGGACCATGCGACGATCAGGGCCGCTGCGCGACAAGAGCATTCGGGGCGGGACGCATCAGAACTTCACGCGCGCGCCGACGCGGAAGATGCGGCCTGTTGCGCCATATTGCGACACGACCGGATTATCCTCGTACGCCTCACGCTCATTCGCCTGGTTGGTCAGGTTCTGCGCCTCCACACTGATGCTGAAGATCTTGTTGAAGGCATAGCTGGCCGACGCGTCCACGTTCAGCGTCGCCTTGCTGAAGATGAAGTCGTTGACCAGCGGCGCCGTGCAGGGGCCGCCGGGCACATTGTTGGCGCCGACCGTCGCGGGCGATGCGGGAACCGGGCTGATGATCCCCGGGGAACACGGCCCCGAGGCGATCGGGAAGGTCGTGCTGTAGCCCTTGCGATAGGCGGCCGAAACGCGGGTGCGGAACTTGGTCGACTGGTAATAGAGCGTAGCGTTGAACGATTGCGGAGACACGCCGAGGAACGGGGCCTTGGCGGTGGTCTGCGCGACCGCCGCCGTGGTGGCGGTCGCCGCCGCGCCGGGATCGAGAATATAGTTCAGCTGCGATTTGATGTAGCTGTAATTGAGGATCGCGCCGAAATTCTTGAGGAAGCCGGGCAGGAAAGTGAAATCCTGCTGATAGCTGACCTCGATGCCGCGCAGATATCCGCCCGGCGCATCGCGGAACTGGCGCACATCGAACGGATTGTCCGCATCGATATAGGCAAGCGAGTTGGTGTTGGTCGTTCCCGCCCGGATCGCCGCGATCGCATCGGCCGAGAGGATCGCCGAGAGCGGTGTGGTGAAGATGATCGTCTGCGGGAAGCTCTTGATCTGCTTGTTATAGGCAGCGACCGAGAACAGGCCACCCTTGGCGAAATACCATTCGATGCTGAGATCCTCATTGGTCGCCCGGAAGGGCGACAGCCTGGGATTGCCGACGGTCAGGCGGGCGCCCGAGGTGTCGCCATTCGTCGGCACGCTGAGGCCGCTGGTGATGGGCGAGAGGTTGCTGAGCAGCGGGCGCGCAATCACCTTCGACGCCGCGAAGCGCACGATGACGTTGTGGATCGGCTCATAGTTGAGGTTGATCGACGGCAGAAAGTCCCGATAGTCATTGGTGCCGACGATCGGACGGCCATTTTGCGTGTTGCCCTCCGCATAGACTTTGGTGAACGCTTCACGCGCGCCGATATTGCCGCGCAGCGTGTTGCCGAACAGCGGGATCTTGAAGTCGAGCTGGAGGTACAGGGCGCGGTCCTGCTCCTGCACCGAATAGCGGTTGGGCGCGCCGGAACGCTTGTTGGTCAGCGTCCAGTCGCCCCATTTGTTGATGCAGTTGCAATCGAACTGGAACAGGTTGCGGAACGCATCGATGTTCGGCGCCCAGAAGGAGGATGCCGTGCCCGCCGGGGTGTTCAGTCCCTGGCCGAACTGGATCAGCTGGCCGGTCGCCGCCGCCGAGCTATGCGCCTCGAGCAGGGTCGGGTTGAGCGTATCGGTATTGCGTTCGAGCAGATCCGTGGCGAAGTCGAACTGGCGATAGGAGCCGCCAAAGCCGAGGTTGAACTCGTCCGAAAGCTTCCAGTCGAAATCGGCCTTCGCGGTCCGGAACGTGTTGCGCACCATGCGCTCGTAATGGCGGATCGCGGAGAAGCCCTTCACCATCTGCCAGTTGGCCGGATCGGCCGCGTTGAAGCCGAGATCGATGACCGGCATGCTGCCGCCGCCGCGCTCGTCATAGGTAAAGGTTCCCGGTGAATCCATGCGGTTATATTC
>Ga0207703_10000124_pt1 | contig 92448 bp, 57 predicted proteins | sample KBSSwiS12_FD_184304 | JGI IMG/M metagenome (GOLD analysis project Ga0207703, IMG submission 184304) | Switchgrass rhizosphere microbial communities from Kellogg Biological Station, Michigan, USA - KBS Switchgrass S1-2 (SPAdes) (version 2) | ecosystem: Host-associated > Plants > Roots >...
TAGACCGACGTGGTGCCGAGCGATTGCTGGAGCTTGGTGATCTCGGCGCGGGTCTGTACGCGGAGCTTGGCGTCGAGGTTGGAGAGCGGCTCGTCGAAGAGGAAGACGGCGGGCTGGCGGACGATGGCGCGGCCGACGGCGACGCGCTGGCGCTGTCCGCCGGAGAGCTCCTTTGGTTTGCGCTCCAGCAGTTGCGAGAGGCCGAGGATCTCGGCGGCGGAGTCGATGCGGCGATTCGATTCCTCGCGTGGGACGCCGCGCATCTTCAGGCCGAACTCGAGATTTTCGCGGACGCTCATGTGCGGGTAGAGCGCGTAGCTCTGGAAGACCATGGCGATGTCGCGGTCTTTCGGCGCGAGGTTGTTCACCACGCGGCCGCCGATCGAGACGTTGCCCGCGGTGACCTCTTCGAGCCCGGCGATCATCCGCAGCGCGGTCGACTTGCCGCAACCCGACGGCCCGACCAGGACCATCAGCTCGTGATCGTTGATGTGCAGGTCGAGATGCTCGATGACGGAGACATCTCCGTAACGCTTCGCGACATCGTCGAACGTGACGTCGGCCATGACGCTAGATTAGCGCAACCCGAACCGGGCAATTCCGTAAACCGGCGCATGAGCCTCTTTCTCATGCTCCTCCTGAGTCTGCAGCCCGACATCGTTCGCGAGCCGCAGGTCCAGACGCTGATGCGCGAACTGGTCCGCGACGCGCGCGCCGGCTTCGAGCATCGCGAGGGCGCAGCGTTCATCGTCCGCAGCGCCACCGGGAACTTCTACTCGATCGAATGGCCCTCGAACGGCGCGCTCGATTCCGCGCGCTGGACCGGCGCGATTCCTCCCGGCACGGTCGCCATCGCCCACACGCATCCGACGCACCTGCCGATGCCGTCGAAGATCGACATCGCCACCGCGCGCGGTGTACACGTTCCGGTGTACGTCGTGACGCCGGCGAAGATCACGAAGACGGATGGGGGCGAGCCGGTCGTGGTTGCGGAGTGGTGACGGAGATCCCCCTCATCCGCCTCCGGCACCTTCTCCCCGTGCGCGGGGGAGAAGGACTATTAACGCGCGTCGACTTTCTTGACGAACTCGATGAAGCGCGGATCGTCCCTCAACGGATCGAACGGCGGCGAGATGTGCAGTTCGGAGAGCCAGAAATCGCGCTCCTGCAGCGCTTTTTCGAGTGAGGCGAACGCCGCGTCGCGTTCGCCGAGGGCGGCGAGGGTGCCGGCGCGGAGGGCGGGGGTGCGGGCGGCGTCGCTCTTCGACTGATCGATCTCGGTGAGCGTGCGCCGCGCGGCGGCGGCATCGCCGGAACGGGCGTAGGTGTACGCGAGGAACGGCAGCGACACCATCAGCTTCCTGTCGATGGCCATTTGCAGATAGCGGATCGCGGTGGGGTAGTCGCCCGCGGCGAGGGCGATGTAGCCGCGCATGTGGAACGGGTAGGGCGCGTTGCGATCGAGCTCGATGGCGTCGTTCGCCAGCTTCACCGCTTCATCCCGCTGGCCGGCGTACCAGGTGGCATACGCGAGATTCGCGGCGATCTGCGTGGAGAACGGATCGAGCCGCGCGGCCTCGCGCACGTGCGGCAAGCCTTCGTTCGCCCGTCCGAGGTTGGTCAGGTAGAGACCGTACCAATGCTGCGCCTGCGCGTAATTCGGACTGAGCTCCAGCGCGCGGCGCAGCTCGCGATCGGCGGCCTTCAGATCGAGCTCGCACGACAGGTCGAGATAGCCGAGCGACGTATGGGCCTCGGCGATCGACTCGTCGAGCTCCAGCGCACGCCTCGCCGCCGCCTCGCCGCGCGTGCACGACTGCTGGCGCGTACCGCCGAGCTGATTGAGGGCGATGTAGCAGTCGGCCACGCCGCTGTACGCGCGTGCATACGTCGGATCGGCGTCGATGGCCTGTTGAAACAGGTCGAGCGCCTTCGTCACGCTCTCCGCCGTCCGCTTGTTCCAGAAGTAGCGGCCCTTGAGATAGAGGTCGTACGCGACGCGATTCTCCGTCGCCGGGACGGTGCGCTTTCCGCCGAGGACGCCGGCCAGCTCGCCCAGCATCTCGCGCTCCACCGCCAGCATGTCGGTCGCATTGCGCTCGTAGTGTCGTCCCCAGAGCCGCGTGCCGTCCTTCGCGTCGACCAGCTCCGCGTCGACGAGCAGCTGTTCCCCGATCCGCCGCACCTGGCCGGCGACGATGCCGTCGACGCCGAGCTCGCGTCCGATGACGGGAAGCTCCTTCGACGTGTTGCGATAGCGGAACGCGGTGGTGCGGGCGATCACGCGGATGCTCGTGGCGCGCGAGACGTCGTTGAGCAGCGCGTCGGTGATGCCGTCGCTGAGATATTCGACACTCGGATCGCGTGACACGTTGGAGAAGGGGAGGATGACGATGGCGTGCATCGGAGCGACAGGCGAGGGCGCCTGTCGCCACACGAGCAGCGCGATGACGACCGCAATCACGATCAAACCCAAAATCCAAAGAGGGGAGCGGACGTCTCGTCCGCTCGTCGTCGCGATCTGTGCGGACGAGACGTCCGCACTCCTCCGGAGATCGATGGCCAGATCGCGCGCGGACTGATAGCGCTCATCGGGCGACTTATCGAGGCAGCGCATCACCAGCCGCGTCAGTTCCTGCGGCGCGCCGGTGATCGGCGGCGGCTCGTCGTAGACGATCTTCGACAGCACGTCGAACTGCGAGTCGGCTTCGAACGCGCGCTTGCCGGTGACCGCTTCGTAGAGGATGCAGCCGAGGGCGAAGATGTCGCTGCGCGTGTCGGCGGCGCGGCCGCGCACCTGCTCCGGCGCGATGTAGCCGACGGTGCCGATCATCGCGCCGCTCTGCGAGCGCAGCTTCTCCGTCGCCTCGTCGTGGGAGCTCGCCGGTTTCTCGTGCAGCTTGGCCAGGCCGAAGTCGAGGATCTTCGCGTAGCCGTCGGGCGTGACCATGATGTTGTCGGGCTTGAGATCGCGATGAACGATCCCCGCCGCGTGGGCCTTGCTCAATCCCTCGGCGGCCTGCGCGCAGTAGCGGAGCAGCTCGCGTCGCGGCACGGCGCGATCGTTGAGGAGCTCGCGCAGCGTGCGGCCTTCGATCAGCTCCACGACCATGTAAGTGGCGCGCGTGCCGTCGGGCAGCGCGGCCTCGCCGAAGCCGTGCACGGTGACGATGTTCGGATGATTGAGAGCCGACGCGGCCTCGGCTTCGCGGCGGAATCGCGCCACGGCGTCTGTGTCGCCGGAGAGCGAGAGCTTGATGACCTTGACCGCGACGTCGCGCTTGAGGCGCAGGTCGCGGGCGCGATAGACCTCGCCCATCCCGCCGCTGCCGATGAGCGCGAGGACTTCGTATTCGCCGAGCGTGGTCCCGGCCGGGATGCGCATGGTGTGTGCGGCAATTATCGCCCGCGTGACGCCGCTCACGGCGACTCGGCGGATTCATACTTATTCTTCGCCGCATGTCCATCATGACGACCGAGGCGGAGCTTTCGCGGCTCCTGCGCTGGCTCGACCCTGACGTGGAGCGCGCGGCGGCGACGTACGAACAGACGCGGTGGAGCCTCATCCGCTACTTCCTGAGCCACGGCTGCCACACGCCGGAAGATCAGACCGACCGCACGTTCGACCGCGTGGCGCGGCGGCTGGGCGAAGGGGTGATCGCGCCGCAGCCGGCGCATTACATCTTCGGCGTGGCGCGGCTGATCCTGCTCGAGTACTACCGCAGGCACAGCGCGTCGGCCGGTCCGCCGCATCCGTGGAACGACGACGCGTCGCTGCACGATCGCTACGAGTGCATGGGACGCTGCCTGGAGCGGCTGCCGCCCGACAGCCGGACGATGCTGGTGGAGTATTCGACCGCCGGCGGTCCGAATCGGGACGAGGCCCGGCGCGACCTCGCGGCGCGGATGGGCATCTCGCTCAACACGCTCCGCATCCGCGTCCATCGGCTGCGCGAGAACCTCGCGCAATCACTGCGCAGCTGTCCCGAGCACGACGGGCACTGAAAAACTTTTTTCGACGAGCAATGAAATTTCTCCTGACCTGCGGCATCCCGCAGCAGGAGGCATTGCATGATTCGCAGACTCGCAGTGGCCAGCGTGCTGCTGGCCGTCGCTTTACCGCTGTTCGCGCAACCCGCCGCGCCGACGTGCGCGAAGACTCTCGGCATCACCTGGGCCGACATCAAGCAGTGCATGCAGGAGCTCACGGTCCGCTATCCGGAGCAGTTCAGCGATGCCGTGTTCGGCTATCTGCCGGCCGGAACGGCCACTCCGATCGTCGGCTTCGCCGGCTCGGCGTTCGGCAATGAAACCGACTACAACAGCGATCCATCGAAGGACAGGATTCTGTGGCAGGGATCGATCAGCAAGGTCTTCACGCATGCGATGACCCTGCTGGCGATGGAGCGCGCCGGCCGTTCGCTCGACGAACCGTTCGGTGATTTCAACGCCGCGGCGCACGCGAATTTCATCGATGGCGACGCCTACACCGCATCGAGGCAGCGCAAGGCGCCGTTGACCGTGCGGCAGATCCTGACGATGACGGCGGGCTTCAAGGAGATGACGTACGACGGGCTCGAGAATCATCATCTGCGCGGCTCCGATCCGAGCTTCTTTTCGCATTTCCCTTCGGCGGCTTCGTGCTTTCAACAGGCCACCGGTCGCACCGATCCGAATCAATGGTTTCTGCTCGAACCGGGTCTCTACAACGAGTGCATGTGGGTGCCGTCGGTGATCGGCGATCCGAATTCGGCGAAGACGTGGAAGGCGGGGCGCAATGTGCCGCTGTGGAACGTGGCGCAGTACATGATGCGGTATCCCGTCACGTTCGATCCGGTCGATCCCAATGTGTCGAACGTCTATCCGTTCAAATACTCGAACACCGCCTCGATCTTCGGCGCGTTCATCACCGAGAGCCTGACCGGCCAGACGTTCAACAGCTACGCGAAGACGAACTTCTTTCAGCCCCTCGGCATGAACGACACGTTCTACAACCCGACGACGTTCGTCACGTCGCCGCTGGACAAGGAGAATGAAGGGGTGACGACGGAGCAGGAGATCCGGATCGCGCACATGCTGAACAAGGCGAACGGCGTGCGCGACACGAACATCCCGCCGCTCGGTCTCGCGCCCTGCCACGGCAATTACTGGTGCGATGTGCGCGACTGGGCCTTCACGTGGCCGGAGGGCGGTCTCTATACGTCGCCGCGCAACATCTTCCGTTTCCTGCGCGCGCTCCGCGACCGGACGCTGCCGAACTTCAGCCCCGCGATGTACGACCTCGCGCTGAACGATCAGCTGGCGGAGAACCAGACGTGGGGCGGGAGCCGCACGGCGGTGTTCTCTTACGCGCGCAACGGGCAAGGCGGTCTGACGGAGAAGTCGGTGGAGCATGGCGGATATCCCGGCACGCAGGCGGTCTATGACCCGAACCGCCAGCTGGTCTGGTATTTCGGAGTGCAGCGCGTGATGCGCCATCACCCCTATTTCCAGGCGGGAGGAGAGACGTTTGCCGAGGCGCGGCAGTTTTCGTCGATGCTGACGTCGATGCTGGAGAACCAGAAGTCGGACAACATCAACTTCTTTCTCGACGCGGCGCGCGCGGCCAGGCGGAATCAAAACGTGCTTCGCTATCAATCACGCGTGCCGCCGAACACGATCTGGTCCGACGCCTACACCGCCTGCGTCAATCAAGGCGACAACGGTCACTGCGAGTACAACACCCAGTTCGATTACAACAGCTGCGGCACGTCGAACGAGGAGTCGTGGTACGACCTCGGGCCGTATCAGCGGACCTTGACGGTCAGCGGAAGCGGCGCGTGCAACTGGTGGCCCGGCACAGGCAGCTACACCGAAAACGGCGACGGCCGCCAGCAGAACGGTCCCTTCCGTCTGCGACTCGCGGGCGGCGTCACGGGCAACGTGAAGTCGAACCTCTATCCGAATTCGTATTCCGTGGCCCTCTGGGTGCGCCCGAATTCGACGGCCAACGCCAGCATCATCTCGCGCGCCGGAGCCGCGGCGTACAACTACAAGACGACCTGTCAGATCGGAATCGAGAACGGACATTTCGTCCACTCCAGCCGCGACCTTGCCGGCGCGAAGCACACGGTCGTCGGGACGGCGGTGGTCCCCGGCCAGTGGTACTACGTCGTCGGACGAGCGACGAAGAACGGCGTGATGTCGCTCTTCGTGAATGACGTGAAGGTCGGCGGCGACGTGCCGATCGGCGATTTCGTCGGCATCGCCGGTTACGATTACAACCTCGGCAGCGCCGCCGACGGCCTCGGCGCATTCGGCGGCGACGTCGCGGTCGCCGCGGTCTACACGCAGGAGCTCACGCCGGCGGAGATTCAGCGCAATTGCAACGGGATGAAGTACCGCTTCCCGGGGGCGAGCTGTCAGTGAGCTCGTAGCACGGGTTGGCGAACGCAATCGACCGGGAGCGTGATCATGAATGTCGATCCCGCTCCCGGTTGCGACTCCACGACGATCGTGCCGCCGTGAAGCTCGACGAATCCCTTCGTCAGCGACAGCCCGAGTCCCGTGCCCTGCCGCGCCGACGTGCCGTGCCGTTCGATCTGATAGAACTGATCGAAGATCCTCGGCAGCTCGTCGGGCGGCATGCCGATGCCGGCGTCCTTCACCACGAGCTGCACCGCGTGCAATTCCGGCAGATGCCTGACGTCGAGCCGCACGAAGCTGTGCGGATGCGAGAACTTCACCGCGTTGGAGATGAGGTTCAGCAGCATCTGCTTCGTCCGCCCTTCGTCGAGCACGACGGTCGGCAGCGATTCGTCGACCGACGTCAGCAGCGTGACGTCGGCGGAGGAGCAGATCCCCTTCGCCACGCGCTCGATGGAGGCGATGGTGGTGCGGAGGTCGAACGCCTGCGGCTGCAGCTCGAGCCGTCCGGCCTCGATCTTCGACAGATCGAGGATGTCGTTGATCAGGTCGAGCAGGTGGTTGCCGGCGATGTGGATGTTCTCCACGAACTTGTAGAGGCGCGCCGGCAGCATCGCCTTCGCGGCATTGAGGAGAACAGCCGAGAAGCCGATGATCGAGTTCAGCGGCGTGCGCAGCTCGTGCGACATGTTGGCCAGGAACTGGTTCTTGGTGCGGTCCGCGGCGAGGAGGCGGATGTTGGTGTCGTTGAGCTCCGTCGTCCGTTCGAGGACGCGGTGCTCGAGCTGCGTGGTCAGCCCTTCGAGGTCGCGGAAGAGCTGCGCGTTGTCGAGCGCCACCGCGGCCTGATTGGCGATCGTCGTCAGCAGGATCTCGTCGTCGGTGGAGAAAGCGTTGCGGCGATAGCTCTGCACGGAGATAGAGCCGATGACGCGGTCGCGCGCGATCATCGGCACGCCGAGCCACGACTCGGTCGGCTTGCCGTCGTCGTAGGCGACGATGCCGAACGCCGCTTCCTCTTCGCTCCCGCCGAGGTTCAGCAGGCGGCCGTTGCGGACGACCCAGGAGTTGAGGCCGTCGCCGAGCTGCACGCGGAACTTCGGCAGGATCTGCTCTTCGCGGATGTCGAGCTCGCACGCCAGCTCGTTCGTGCTCTCGTCGTAGAGCGCGATGGTGAAGAAGGTGGTGTCGACCGCGCCGCGGCAGGCGTTGTAGATCGCCGTCAGCAGCTCGTCGATGGTGAAGCGGAGCGAGATCGTCTTGCCGACGTTCGACAGCGACGCGAGCTGGTCGACGAGATGATCGCGCGTGGCGCGGGTGACGGCGAGGTTGCGCGCCACCCAGTTGAGCAGCACGCCGGTGAAGGCCCAGCCGAGGACCGCGCCGGCGCCGAGCGAGGCGTAGCTCATCACCATCAGCACGGAGAAGGGGAGCGAGAGGAGGTAGATCGTGCCGTCGGCGAGCGAGACCTTGAACATCTTCTCGACGCTGTAGCCGTACGCCGCCTCGACCTGCTTCATGACGAGGTGATTGGTGAGGAGCAGCGTGATGCCGGCGAGCGCGACGCGAGCGGCTGCGGGCCAGCTCGCGACGAGCAGCGGCGTCTGGCCGCCCATCAGCTCGTACATCGTGCCGGCGAACATGGTCGGGATGCCGTAGGTGCCGAACTGGCCGAACGCGCGGAGGTAGTCGATGACCGGATCGGCGAGATCGGATTTATTCGGCCCGATCTGCTTGATGGCGAGGAGGCGCGAGGTGGCCGAGGCGGCGACGGCGATCCAGGCGGCGATGACGACGCCGAGGAGCGGAACCATGGTCGTCGCGGCGATGAGTCCGAGGGCGACGAAGATGCGGTTGGTGAGCTTGAATTTGAGGAGCGAGAGGGAGCAGGCGAAGGCGATGAAGATGACGATGAGCGGCGCGGCGGACGCGCCGAGGGTGTGGAGGATCCGGCCGGTGATCGGAGCGCGGAGGATGGTGAGCGCGATCAGCGCGAGCAGGCCGAGCGTCCCCTGCGCGACGAGCGTTACGAACAGCTTGCGCCGCGAGGCCTTCTCGCGGTCCGAGGTGAGAAGAACCATGATGGTCTGGACCTCGGAGCATGTTACGCCTGTCAGTTGGCTGTGGGCAGTTTGCCGTTGGCAGGAGGACGACCTCCTGCCAACGGCTCTGCCAACTGTCAACGGCCAACGGCCAACTGCCTCCGCACTGCCTCCGCGATGCGATCCGGCTGCGGCACGTACGCCTGCTCCAGCGGGAACGACGCGGCGGGCGGCGCGTCCGGTCCGGTGACCCGAACGACCGGCGCTTTCAATTTGTCGAACGCTTTCTCCGCGATCAATGCCGCGACCTCGGCGCCGACGCCGCACGCGCCGGCGGCTTCGTGAACGACGACCGCGCGGCCCGTCTTCAACACCGACGACAGCACGCCCGCTTCATCGAGCGGCTTGAGCGAGCGCAGATCGACGACCTCGGTGGAGATGCCTTCGGCCACAAGAGTCCCGGCGGCCTCGAGGCATTTGTGCACGGTCTTGCCGTACGAGATCAGCGTGACGTCCGAGCCCTCGCGGCGCAGCGCGGCCTTGCCGATGGGGACGACGTGGTCGCCATCCGGCACTTCGCCCGGCGAATGCAGCAGGCCGATGTCGGCGAAGAACATCACCGGGTTCTCATCGCGGATGGCGCTCTTCATCAGCCCCTTGAAATCGGCGGCGGTCGACGGCATCACGACCTTCACCCCCGGCGCGTGGACGAACCACGCCTCGATGTTGTGATTGTGCTGCGCGCCGACCGCCCAGCCCGAGCCGGTGCGGGCGATGGCGACGAGGGGGAACGAGAACTGGCCGCCGGAGATGAAGCGCAGCTTGCCGGCGCTGTTCACCAGCTCCTCCATGGCGAACGTCATGAACGGCGCGAAGAGGAGGTCGATCACGGGACGCAGTCCGGTGGCCGCGGCGCCGGCGGCGGTGCCGGCGATGATCCCTTCCGCCAGCGGCGTGTTGCGCACGCGCTTCTTCCCGAACTCCTGCGCGAGCATGTACTGCTTCGTTGCGGTTCCCTCGCCGAACGTGATGACGCGCGGATCGCGGCGCATCTCTTCGGCCAGTGCATCGGTCATGGCCTGGTCAGGTGTGATGGTGTTCATGTCGTTTTCCTTCACGCGTAAACGTCGGTGGTCAACTGATCGAAGTTCGGATACGGCGACGCCAGCGCGAACTCCGCGGCGGCTTCGACCTTCTTCCGCACGGTTTCTTTCATCGCGGCGAGCTCGATCGAGGTGAGCACGCCGTCGGTCAGCAGGCGGCGCTCGGCGATGGTGATCGGATCGCGCGACCTCCACGCCGAGAGCTCGTTCCTGTCGACGTACGCCTGGTCGTCGGGCTCCATGTGGCCGCGCAGGCGGTAGGTGTAGGTCTCGAGCAGGAACGGCTTGCGATGCTCGCGGATGTACGCCACGGCCTCGCGCGCGGCGGCGGCGACCGCTTCGACGTCGTTGCCGTCGACGGTGCGCGACGCCACGCCGAGCGCTTTGGACCAGTCGCTGATGTGATCGGCGAGCATCGTCTCCTTGCGATGCACGTACGCCTGCCACTGGTTGTTTTCGCAGACGTAGAGGATCGGCAGCTCCCACACCGCGGCGAGGTTCACCGACTCGTGGAAGATGCCTTCGGTCGCCGCGCCGTCGCCGAAGAAGACGGCGGCGATGGCGTCGCTCTCCTGCATCTGCAGCGAGAGGCCGACGCCGGTGACGAGCGAGAGCTCGCCGCCGACGATGGTGGAGGTGAGGATGACGCCGAGCTCCTTGACCGAGATGTGCAGGCTGCCGCTCTTGCCGCCGCAGTAGCCGGTGCTCTTGCCGTGGATCTCGGCCATGACGCGATTCGGATCGGCGCCGCGCGCGAGGAGATGTCCGGCGCTGCGGTGATTGGTGAGGATCAGGTCGTGCTCGCCGAGGGCGCGCATGACGCCCGCGGCCGACGCTTCCTGGCCGACGGAGGTGCACATGGTGGGGGACTTCCCGGCGGCCTGCAGCTCCGCCGATTTCTCTTCAAAGGTCCGGATCAGGAGCATCGTCTCCAGCGCCTGCGTCACGGATCGATCGACTACGGGTTCGACTGTGGTCACGTGTTTCTCCTTCCGCGAGCAATGTACGGTCGAGGAGAAAACGGGGTTGCTAAGAGATTCTTACGCGGATCGGAAAAGTTTATAAGTTGGGGTCGCATCTGGAAAACCAACTTAACGGGACGTTAAGTTGGTTTTCCAGATGCGACCCCAACTTACTTCTCGACCATCTGGATCGCGGCGCCGATCTGCAGCGCGAACTTTCCGCGCGCGGTCGGCACGATGCGCACGTCGGGACATTTCTCGTCCAGGCGCTTGCGCAGGAGGATGAGGCGCGACTCGAGGTTGTCCTTGATCGCCGGCAGTCCGAGCGACTCGTCGAGGCGGAGCTCACGGTTGGAGAACTCGGTGCGGCCGTCGCGCTGGAACTCGCCGAGGAGCTTCCAGAGGATGCGGCCCGGGACGTTGCGGATCAGGTACTCGTCGTCGATGAAGACGCAGTCGTCGTTCGCGTAGAAGGTGAAGGTGCGGCGGGTATCGGACTTCGGGGCAGGGGCGGCAATACTGATGACTGGAGCTTCATCATCGTCATCGCTCGCGGTGATGCGGTCGACGCCGAGGGCGATCTGGTTGGCGATGACGTGCAGGTAGGCCTCGTCCCACTCGCCGAAGCGGAGCGGATCGCGATCCTCCGCCGCGATCACGCCGACGAGCCGGTCGCCGATCGTGAGCGGCATCACCAGCGCGCTCTGCGCGTCGGGCAACCCCGGCAGCGGCACCTCGGCGCTCGGCGTTCCATGCTCACGCGCGACGGTGCGGCCGTAGCGCAGCTCGTGCGAGAGTCCGCTGATGCGCAGCATGCGGCGCTCGCGCGCCACCGTGCCGATCATCCCGTCGCCCGGCGCGACCTCCGCGCCGACGCCGCTTTCCCCGTAACCGCGGCTGGCCATCGTCACCAGGCGCTTTGTCGACTCATCGACGAGCAGGATCATGGTGTGCTCGAAGCCGAAGAACTGATCGAGCGACTCGAGCACCGCCTCGAGCAGCTTCTCCAGGCAGTCGGCGCGGTTGATCTGCTCGGAGACGTACTGCAGTCCGCGCACTTCGCTGCGCACGCCGTCGAGCGACGTCTGTTCCGAGGTATCGACCGCGGCCTCGGAGAGAAAGCCTTCGTTCTTCTCCAGGCTCTCCACTTCGAAGACGTCGGCGGCGATCAATTTGAAGATCCCCTTCATGCCGGTGTGCGAGGCGATCGCCTCGATGCGCATCGACATCGCGTCGAACAGCGGGCCGCTCTTCTCCGAGCGGAGGAAGCGGATGCGCAGGCGCCACGTCTGAAACGTCAGCGGCTCGTAGACCTCCACCCAGGCGCGCGGGTTCTCGTCGAGATTGCGGCGCGTCTTGTTGAAGAACTGGCAGGAGAGCGCCACATGCTTCTCATCGATCATGTGCACCTGGCTGACGTAGGTGACGTTGGGCACGCCGCGGCCGTCGGAGGTGACGACGATGCTGGGGATGACGCCCTGGAAACAGCGCGAGATGTCGGCGAGACGAGTCATCGGAGCGGCGTCCCCGCTTTCGGTCCGGGCGTCTGCTCGAAGACCTCTTCGACCTTCATGTCGATGGCGAACGCCGGCCAGTAGTTGATCGACCGGATCACGCGGCGCGGGACGCCGATGGCGTGCAACACGTCGGCGAAGCGCTCCAGGCGCGTGCGCACGAGCTCGTGCTCGTCGTCGCCCGCCAGGCGGACGGCGGTGGTCATTCCCTTCAACTGCATCGTGCTGTGATCCGGGGGGTAGCTCCCGACGATGGCCAGGCGCTTGGTCGCGGCGACGTTGGCCACGACCTCCCGGCTCGTGGCCATCGGAACGTAAACGGTGACGGTCTTCATCTCGTCGGAAGAGACGACGGCGATGGCCCGGCATCCGGCCGGCAAACCGTCGGGACTGACGGTCCCGACGATGATCGACATCCCCTCGCAGGTCGGTGTGCGTCGCATAAGCGCCAATTATACAAGGGTGTTTAGGAAGTGCTTAGGAAGTGAGCGATTCGATAGGGAACATTTCGGATCGCCGTAGGGAAACGTAAGCAACCGCGATTCGAGCACGACCGTAGATTGCTGAGCGGAGGACAAAACAAATGAAACGCACACTGACAATCGCCGCTCTCGTCGCTCTCGGAGCGGTCCTGGCCACTCTCTCGGTTACCGCAAAGAGCACCAACATCCCTACGAAACAGCAACAGATCGCGCGCGGGCAGTACCTGGTCACGATCGGCGGCTGCAACGACTGCCATACTCCTTTGAAGATGGGAGCGAAAGGACCGGAGCCGGACATGTCGCGCATGCTGAGCGGCCATCCGGAGCATGTGGCGATGCCGCCGGCGCCGAAGCTGCCGAACGGACCGTGGCTCTGGAGCGGCGCGGCGACGAACACGGCGTTCGCCGGTCCGTGGGGAGTCTCATTCGCGCGCAACCTGACGCCGGACAACAACACCGGCATCGGCATCTGGAGCGAAGAGATGTTCGTCAACACCATCCGCAGCGGCAGGCACTGGGGCGTGTCGCGCCCGATCCTGCCGCCGATGCCGTGGTTCAATTACGCGAAGATGAGCGACGACGACCTGCGCTCGGTCTATTCGTACCTGCGGTCGATCAAACCGGTGAAGAATCAGGTGCCGGACGCGATCATCGCGCAGTAGTGTGCAGGGGCAGTTGGCCGTTGGCCGAAGACGAAATCAGCTACTGCCAACTGCCAACGACCAACTGCCAACGGATAACGACCAACTGTCAACTACACTCATCCCATGCGCCGCGCCGTCATCCTGTTCGCATTCCTGTTCACCGGATTCCGGACGGCGCCGAACACCACGACGTTTGTTCTCGCGGGCGAGCCGTTGCAATTCGACGCGCGGCTCCGCCCCGCGTTCACCAGCGGCCAGTTGCGCAACAGCTTCGACTCGACGCGCGCGGGGCTGACGCGGTGGGCGGCGACGGAGGAGGGGCGGAAGATTATCCGCCATCTCGATCCGAACGAGTTCCGCGTCGTCATCAGCGAGGATCCGGAAGAGGGAGGCGCGGGGCGCGCGCCGCAGCCGGGGATCGCCACGCTCGTCGCGGCGACGGATCACAAGAAGCTGAAGGTCTATTCGATGATCCTCAATCCGACCTTCGGCCTCGATCGCGGCGTCATCGCGCTGCCGGGACTTCCGGCCAGTTCGGCCGACCTGATGGCGCTGGCGTGGGCGGGGGAGATGCTGCACATCGATTTCTACGCCCGCGGCATCAGCCTTCCGCATCACGGACGCGCCGATTTTCAGGAGGAGTGGCGCGCGGTCGCCGGCCAGCTCGGCTATCCGGCGACGAAGCACACGGACCAGGTCGACGAACCGGTCGATCGCCGGCCGCGCGTCGTCGTCTGGCACTAACGAGTGACCGAGCGCGTGCGCGGTGCCGGCGCGTGCTTGAGCGACAGCACGAGGAGCGCGCCGTCCGGGGCGGTCACGATCATCGGACGGTGATCGTTTTCGATCGACGCCATCCGCGCGGTCGCCGGGCTGACGCCGTCGAATGTCTCGACCTGGTAGGGATCGGAGCCGTCGTCGATGTAGCCGCCGGCGACGACGCGCTGCAGGATGACCCAGCGCGGATCGGCCATGCCGACCGGCACGCTGAAGGTGAGCGGATCGCCGTTCGCCGCGGTCAGGGCGGTCATCGCACAGTTGAAGTCGTTACACGTCCTGACCACCCAGAGGTTCTCGCGCGGGACGCAGGGGCATTCGTCGGCCGGCATGGCCGGGACGCAGAGGAGGAGAGTGGAGAGAAGGAGGAGTCGTTTCATCGTTCGCCTCGATGGAAGGCATTAGCAAGAATCGGGCGAACGATGATGGTTGAGTGGTTTCGAGGTTACGCGGTTACGAGGTGACGATCTCATCCTCATCGAGCTTGAAGCCGAGCGACTCCATCTCCCGCACGTACTCCGGCGTGATGTTGAAGATGCGCATGGTCAGGTACTTCGCCAGCGAGGTCTTGTAGCCGAGGGCCTGCATCGAGCGGATGTAGCTGGTCGACACGTCGTGCAGTGCGACGGTGAAGAGGTTCTCCTCCTCGCTGCGCGCCTGGCGATGGCGATGCCGTTCGTCGAGGTCGAAGGTGAGGCCGAGGGCGCGGATCTTGTCGATGTAGCTGCGGTCGGGGGCGAAGGTGAACTGGCCGGCCCCGTTGCCGTTGCGGAACGTCCCTTCGAAGGAGATCGTCCCCGCTTCGCGCACCAGCTGGAAGGTCACCGGCGTCATCGTCGCGGCGTTGATCTGCGACGGCGTGAGGCTGGTGAGCGCCGCGAGCGTCATCGTCATCCCCTGATTGCTCCGCGGTCCGGTGGTGAGGTTGAAGTTGATGTGATCGCGATCGTCGCGGAGCGACGCCGTCCATGCGCCGTCGAGCGCGAATGCCGCGGTTGCGAATAGAGACAGGACGAGCGAGAGCGTGGCGAGACGCTTCATGATTGTTCTCCTGAGTTGGTTGCAACCGTTAACGAACTACTTCTTCCGGTACTGCTCCATGTCCCGAATGAAATCCTCGCTGACGCCGGCGGCGGCGAGGCGGGTGAGCTCGCGAGTGGTGAGGTTGGTGTAGCCGGCTTTGGCCATGCGCTGCACGAAGTCGGGGGTGACGCCGGCCGCGTGGAGGCTGATCGCCTCGTTCGCGCTCTTGATCTCCACGCCGGCGGCCTTCATCTGCTTCAGCCACTCCGGCGTGACGCCGACGGCTTTCAGGCTGACGACGTTGTGGATGGTGAGGCCGGGGAAGAGCTCGCGCATCGTCTTCATGAACTCCGGCGTGACGCCGACGGCGCGCATCGCGATCAGCTCATCGACGGTCAGCTTGCCGGCCGCGTCGAGCGGGCGGTCGCCGGCGTGCGCGCGGTCGTCGCCGAACTCGAATTCGAAATCGCGGGCCATCGCTTCGGCCATCGCCATCGGCGGTGCCGGCTGCCCCGGAGCCAGCGGAGCGAACGGTGTCATCGGAGCCATCGGAGCGATCGCCGGCATCGCGTGAGGCACGCGAACGGCCATCGGCGTCATGTGGATCGCCGGAGCCGGCGGCATCGGCGGAACCGGAACCGGCGGGACCTCCGGCGCATCTCCGTCGCTGTCGTCGGTATCGGCAGTGACGCCGACGTCCGTGTCGTCATCCGCTTCCGGCGTGACCTGCTTCTCCGTCACTTCGACCACGGTCGACGCCTTCTTCGGCGCCTCCGCCTTTTTGGCGCTCTCTTCGCGCTGGGCGAGCGCGGGAAGCGAGGGGATGGCGACGATGATCGCCACGATCGACAGCATGGCGACCGCCGCGGCCCAGCGGGAGCCGAGGCCGATCGATTCGGCGCGGGCGCCGGCGATGCGGCGGATACGGGCGAGAAGCGAACCTCCATTTGCGGCCATTGCCACCTCCGGTGCGTCGGCGCGGAGCTCTTCCAGTCGAGCCAGCGCACGCGCGTATTGAATTGCGTCGCCACAGACGGCGACGGCGAGATCGTCGCAGCAGTTCTCGCGCTCCACGCGCACCTGCCGCGACATCCACCACACGGCCGGGTGGTAGAACATCAGCGTCTCCACCACGGCCTGCAGAAGATTGATGAAGAAATCGTGACGGCGGATGTGCGCCAGCTCGTGCGCCAGCACCATCTCGAGCTGCCGCGGCGCGAGGCCGGTCAGCGTCGAGGCGGGGAGGAGGACGATGGGGCGCAGCCAGCCGATGACGGACGGCACTTCGACGGCCGCCGACTGCACCAGCCGCACGGCGCGGCGGAGCTGCATCGCCGACGCCAGACGCCGGACGACGCGATGCCATTCCTCGTTCGCCGCGCGCGACGCGCTGCGCGCCAGGCGCTGCGTGCGCAGCCAGGTCATCAGCAGTCGCGATGAAAGAAAAGCGACGCCGATGAGCCAGATCAGCACGACACGGGGCAGTGATTCGCGAGTCGCGTCGAGCAACGAGGGGAGCGGACGTCCCGTCCGCTCAGTGCGGACGGGGACGTCCGCACCCCTCAACGTCAAAGTCAGATTCACGCCGGACGCCGGAGTGATCGGCTCATATGCGCGAACGCCCGTGGCGACGCCGAGGATGAGGAGCAACGCGAGGGCGGCACAGGAAGCGATGTAGCGGGCGTTCGCGCTGCGGCGCTCGAGCAGCGCCAGCACCGCGGCGAGGATCGCCGCGACGACCGCCCCCTGCCAGAGCAGATGAAGCAGCGCCCAGCCGATGGCTTCCGCGACCGGTCCGTTGAGGTTCATCGGCCCTCTCCTTCCATCGCGTCGAGCAGTTCACGGATGGCGTTCAGATCCTCGGCGTTCGCTTTCCGTCCCGACAGCGCCTGCATGACCAGCTTCGTCGGCGAGCCGCCGAACGCGCGATCCATCAGGTCGGCCAGCAGCTGCCGCTGCGTCCGTTGTTCGCTGATGGAGGAGGCATAGACGTGCGCGCGCTCCGACTCGTCCCGAACGACGAGACCCTTGTCGGTCATGATCTGCAGCATCTTGAGCACCGTCGTGTAGCCGCTGTCAGGCAGCGCCTCGTGCACCTCGCGCACCGTGCTCGGCCCCCGTTCCCAGAGCACGCGCAGGATCGCCAGCTCGGAATCGGTGGGACGCGGAAGATGTGTTCGCTCGGCCATCGCGAGTCTCCTTGTTCGGTATACGGGAGACTATACGAAGGGTTTCGTAGTGTCAACGAAAGATTTCGTAGTACTGCGGTTACAACCGTTATCTCCTCACCCCAGCCTGATCCAGAATCTCCCTCGGCACATCCCACTCCCCGAGGATGTCGTGGTTCCCCGAGTAGGTCAGATTCGTGGGGTACGAGACCGATCCGGCCGAGTACGGGCAGATGTTGAAAAACCCTTGCTTCGAATACGGTTGGAAGGGGGGATTGATCTTCAGGTACTTGCTGGCGAGTTTCGAGACCGCGTCGAGCGCGAGCTCCTCGATCGGGATGAGGCCTTCCATCCAGTAGTTGCCTTCATAGCGGATGTCGCCGTAGGTGCGGCAGCCGCCGCTGTCGCCTCCGTACGGAACGATGTTGGCCAGGGCGTACGGCGGGTAGGGGAGCGGCGCGCCGTTCTGCGGAAGCGGTCCGAGATTGACCTTGCCGATCCGGTTGTCATACGAGACGTTCCCCTTCAGCAGCACGTAACGGCTGCCGCCGTCGGTGTAGAACGTGTTGCCGCCGGAGTGGTCCGCCTTGTCGTCGGCCACGTTGCCTTCGATCAGCAGCGGGTCCTCCATCGACTGGCCCTGCTGGCCGGTCGAGTAGATCGCGCCGCCGTCCCAGCGGTTCTCCAGGAAATGCGAGATGCGGTTGAAGGCGATCCTGTTCCGGCTGTTGACCGTCGCCGTCTTGTAGTCGCCCCACATCCCGCTCTTCGCGCAGGGGAGGCCGGGGAACATCCCGTTGTCGAGCAGACCCCAGCCCCAGCCGATGGCGATGCCCGACCACGGAACGTCGCTGATGGTGTTGTGACTGACGTCGGTGCGGGAACTGAATCCGATGAAGATCGCGGCCGCGTCGACGTATTCGCGCCCGGTCTGGAAGATCACGTTGTTCGAGATCGTGTTGCGCTTCGTCGCCTGCCCGGGCAGTAGCGGACGGGCGTCGATCTCGCTGACGCCGCCGAGCTGGATGGCCGCGGCGGAGATGTCGGAGAAGGTGTTGTCGGTGATCTCGCACTCCTGGCTGCCGGTGCCGAAGTCGAGCGCGGACGCGCCGAGGTGGATGAAGCGGTTGCGGTCGAAGACGATGTTGCGGGCGTAGGCGAAGGTCAGGTTGCCGGCGGTGCGCTCGACCTCTTTGACATGACCGACGACGTTCGGCAGGTGCTTCGTGCCGGTGACGTGGAACCCGCTCTGATCGGAGACGTAGCCCTGATCGCCGCCCGGCTCGAGCCACGTGGCGTAGGCGAACGTCAGGCCCTCGAAGCGGATGTGCGAGACCGGCTTCTCCGGCGTGCCGATGCCCTTCACCAGCGTCTCCAGGACCGGAAGCTCGACGTCGGCGGTGGCCAGGTCTTCACCGGGCCGGGGGATGTAGTAGAGCGTTCCTTTCCCGCGGTCGAGATACCACTCACCCGGCTGGTCGAGGAACTCGTATGCGTTCTCGAAGCGCGTGACCTGCCAGAAGCTCCAGATGCCCGGCGTCTCCGGCTTGCAGGTCACCGCCTCCGACGAGAAGAAGAGATTGGCGTTCGTCCAGGCCGGCTGCCGGAGCGTGATCAATCCCGGCTTGCTGCCTGAGGAAGCGGTGACGGTGTCGAGCGGAACGCGCATCATTTTCCATTGCGTCTCGATCACCGCTTCGATGTCGCGCGGATTGCCCCACTGCGCGGCGTCGCGCCATCCAGCGGCGTTCAGCGGGGTGGGGAGGAAGCGGATGCCGCCGGTGATGACGTACGGAGTGACGTCGGTGGTCGGCAGAACGGGGCTGGGCAGGAACCCCGCCGGAATGTTGCCGCCGGGCGACTCGGTCCGCGCGCGCGTGGCCCGCCGGCCGTCGACGTACAACTGCCGCGAAACGCTGGAGCCGACGGCGGCGCGATAGATGTTCCGGGCCTGGTCGTGCAGCGTCCATCCTTTGACCTGCACGGCGCCCGAGATCACCGGGCTGGCGCCGGGCGCGGCGAGAAACTCGACTTCGGGACTGTCCGGTCCGAGGACCAGCGGTCGTGTCAATCGATACGTGCCGTCCGCGACGATGACGACCACCTCGCTCCTGCCGGCCGATTGGAGCGTGTCGACCGCGTGCTCCAGCGTGCGGAAGGGGGCCGCTTCGGTGCCGGCGTTTGCGTCGTCGCCTGCCGGCGAGACCCAGATCGTCGCCGGCCCGGCAAGCATGGCGGATGAAAGGAACACTCCGGCGAGGAGGGAGCCGAGTAGTCGTAATTTCATGGTGTGAGGCGATCTTGCCCGCTTTCCGCAAGGCGTGCAATCGCGGCGCAGACGGCGAGGAACGCGCCGGCCCGCTCAACCACCATGCGTAAGAGGGGTGCGGACGTCTCGTCCGCACCCCTCGATCATCCAGCGTCCTGAACCAGCTCGCCGGGACCAACAGCGGCGCGAGGAACCCGATCAGCAGAAGCGGCGTGCAGGCATATGCGAGCCAGTCGTCAGTGGTGAGGCCATGTGGAATCGGCATCACGCCGCCCTGTGATCGCCGCCACCTCCCCGGGTGCGGCCGCCATGTCGTAATCGCCCCATGCAAGACGACAGCACCTTCTTTCCCCGCGGCGCGGTGGCGTTCTTCGCGGCGATGATCGTTTTCTACGCGGCGTTCTGGTTCCTGATGATGGCCGTGATGGTCTCCCGAGGCTGACCATGCTCGAGAAACGGATCCTGTTTGCCGCGACTCTGTTCGCCCTTTCCATCGCCGGCGTCATCGCCCTCTCCGTGCGGCTGTTCGGCATCGACCTGCCGACCTGCCTCACCGACGTCCGCCCCTTCAGCGACGCCAAAGTCATCGAGCAGGGACCGAACCGCTACGAAGTGCATTACGTCGCGAAGATGTGGAAATTCGAGCCGGCCGACCTGAACGTCGAGACCGGATCGACCGTCGACATCTACCTCAGCACCGCCGACGTCACGCACGGGATGCAGATCATCGGCACGAACGTGAACCTGATGGCCGTCCCCGGCGCCGTCAATTACGCGCGGGTGAAATTCGACAAGGCGGGCGATTACCTCGTCGTCTGCAACGAGTACTGCGGCATCCAGCACCACAACATGGCGGGACGGATTCACGTGGGAGCATCTCGTCCGCACAGTGCGGACGAGGCGTCCGCACCCCTCGCGCCGTCATCGGGCAAGGACCTCCTCGAGAAATACGGCTGCACCGCCTGCCACTCGCTCGATGGCACGCCGGCTCCCGGTCCGACGTTCAAGGGCCTCTACGGCAGTCAGCGGACGCTGGCCGACGGCAAGACGCTGACCGTCACCGACGATTACCTCCGCGAGTCGATCGAGAAGCCCGACGCGAAGATCGTCAAGGGCTTCGATCCGGTCATGCCGACCATGACCATTCCGGCCGATGAACTCCACGCCATCGTGGAATACCTGGAGACCATCAAGTGACGCGAACCGAAATCGAGCCCGGCCTCCGCAGGATCATCCTCATCGAGATCGTTTTTCCGATGCTGCTGCTGGTCCTCGGTATTACGACGGGACTGCTGCAGGTCCTCTATCGCGCCGGCGTGATCCGCTCACAGAGCTTCCTCGGCATCGAGTATTACCAGGGCCTGACGCTGCACGGCGCGATCAACGCCATCGTCTTCACGACATTCTTCGCCGTCGCCTTCGGCCACGCCGTCATCCGCTTCTACACCGGCAAGCCATTGCTCCTCAGATGGGCCTGGCCGTCATTGATCCTGATGGTGGTCGGGACTCTCGCCGCCGCGATTCCGATGCTCGCGGGCAAGGCGAGCGTGCTTTACACCTTCTATCCGCCGCTCAAGGCGCATCCGGCGTTCTACATCGGCCTCGTGCTGCTCGTCGTCGGATCGTGGGTCGCGTTCTTCGGCTGGATTCCGACCTATCGGAGCTGGCTGCGCGAGAACCCGGGAAAGAAAACGCCGCTCGCGGTGACCGGCATCTTCGCCACGTTCATTGTGTGGTTCATCGCCACGTTGCCTGTGGCCGTGGAGATCATCTTTCTGCTGATTCCGTGGTCGCTCGGCATGACGAAGACCGTCAATGTGCCGCTGGCGCGCATGCTCTTCTGGTTCTTCGGACATCCGCTGGTCTATTTCTGGCTGCTGCCGGCGTATGTCATGTACTACACGATGCTGCCGAAGCTGGCGGGCGGGAAGCTCTATTCCGACTTCGCCGGCCGCTTCACGTTCATGTGGCTGGTGGCGTTCTCCGCGCCGATCGGAATTCATCACCAATACACCGAGCCGGCGATCAGCACGACGTGGAAATCGGTGCACGCCTTCTTCACGCTGCTCGTCGCCATCCCCAGCCTGGTGACCGCGTTCACGCTCGCCGCTTCCATGGAGCATGGCGCGCTGCAGCGGGGAGGGGAGGGATTGTTCGGCTGGTGGAAGAAACTGCCGTTCCTCGACCGCGAGCGCTGGATGTTCAGCTATCTCTTCGCCGGACTGTTCATCTTCATCTTCGGCGGCATTACAGGGATCATCAACGCGTCGTACAACCTCGACACCGTCGTTCACAATACGGCCTGGATGCCGGCGCATTTTCATCAGACCGTCGCCGGCCCTGTATTTCTCGCCTATATCGGCGGCTCGCTGCTGCTGGTGTCCTTACTGTCGGGCCGGGAGATCGCATGGAAGGGCCTCAATGTCTGGATCCCGTACATCTGGACCCTCGGCATCATGGTCTTCTCCACAGGGCTGTTTATCGGCGGCGTGGCGGGCGAGCCGCGGCGGACGAACATGGGGCTGTCGTATACGAATCCGAATTCGCCGCTCTATCAGCCGGCCTGGAAAATCGCGAAGCTGGTCGGCACCCTCGGCGGGATCATCATGTTCACGGCGATGGTCCTCTTCTTCATCGTCTTCTTCGCCACTCTGTTGCGGAAGAAGACGAACGAGAGCGTGCTCGACCTGCCGGTCAGCGAGCCGTTGCACGATGAAGACGTCCCCGCGGTGCAGAGCTTCAGGCCGTGGCTCGTCGCCGCCGCGATCCTGTTGATCGTCGCCTATACGGCGCCGTTCCTGGAGCTGGCAAAGGGGAACTACAAAGGCGCGCCGCCGTACAACCCGGGCAATCCGGTGGCGGAGTCGCGATGATTTTTACCCTTCTCGTGGCATTGCTGGTGGTCGATGACGGAGGGCGCGTCCGATCGACCGACGAATGGCGCGGCACGCCGACGATCCTCGCGCCGATGTATTGCCGCTGCCCGCTGGCCTGCCCGCTGATCGCCAAAGGATTGAAGCGCGGCATCGCCGCATCGAACACATCGCCCGCCGCGTATCGCGTAGTTTTGTTCTCCATGGACCCGCGCGACACGCCGGGCGATCTGCGCCGCTTTCGCGAGCGCCATCAGCTTCCGCTGTCGTGGACGCTGGTGACGACGAAGAACCCGCGCACGTTCCTCGATTCCCTCGGCTATCGCTATGCCGACGCGAACGGATTGTTCGCGCACCCGAACGCCGTCATCGCCCTCGACCGCAACCTGAAGCCGGCGAAATCCCTCTTCGGCACGCAATACTCGGGACGGGAGATCGACGAGGCGCTCGCCATCGCCGGCGGCCGCCGCGACTGGATCGGACAATACGGCGGCCTGCTCCTCGCCGCCCTGCTGCTGATCGCGTTGTTGTCAGCCGTCTACATCGTCACGCTGGCCGGTGGCGGACGTAGGACAAGCTCTCAGCTTGTCCCCCATTAACGGACCAGCCGCACCGTCTGTCCGACCTGAATCACACCGGCGCGCACCACCGTCCCGTAAACGCCCGCGTTGTTGCCGTTCAACCGCACGACCGTCTTCATGACGCGCGCGTCGTTTGCGGCGGTATCCGGATCGAAGTTGACCATCACGCATCGCAGATCGCGCATGGTGACGCTCACCGCCGGCATCGGCTCGGTGTCGCCGAACACGAGCGTCCCGCCGACCCACGGGTCCTCGAGAAACGGATCCGTTTCGTCGGTGTCGAGCAGCACGTTCGCGCGCATGCGCCGGCGATCGATCTCCATTCCGGTTTCGCGGCCGATGTGGGCGATGGTCGCCATGCTGATCAACGAAACCGCGCCGTCGTCGAAGATGCCGTGCTTGAACATCATCAATTCGACGCTGCTTCCGAGCCGTTCGCTGATCTCCGTCTGCAGTGCCTCGCCGCGGAGCTCGAGCTCCGCTCCCGCTGGTGTGCGGACGTGCGTCGGCAGCGGCTCGCCGGTGCTCTCGCTCAGTCCGACCGGCTGGTAGAGGAGTAGCTCGGGCATCCGGCTCGCGCTGAGCCAGGGGAATCCGCTGCTGTCCGACATGCGACGGAAGGCGAATCGCCGATCGCCGGCGAGCCCATGAAAGCCGAGATACGCGGACTCTGTCGCCGTTCCGGCCATCGACTTGACCGGATACCTCACCAGCTCGCGAACACGACCAATCGGAATCATCGAGCGGTCACTCTAAACCACTTCGCGCCGCCGTTCGTAGATGCGATGTGCGATCTCTCTTCCTTCTCCTGGCGCTGGTCGTCGCCGCCACCAGAGCGTCCGCTGCCCCGGGACGAATGGTCGACATCGGAGGCCGGCGCCTGCACCTGGTCTGTCAGGGCTCCGGCTTTCCGACCGTAATCTTCGAGTCCGGATCGGGCGAGGGCTGGTATTCATGGGCCCTCGTGCAGGGCGAGGTGGCGCAGCATTTCCGCGCCTGTTCGTACGACCGGAGCGGCATTGGATTCAGCGACCCCGATCCGCGTCCGCGCTCGGTCCGCATCCTGGTCAATGATCTGCACGAGCTGTTGCTCCGCTCCGGAGAACGCGGACCCTTCGTGCTCGTCGGCCACTCTCTCGGCGGCCTGCTGGCGCGCCGATATGCGATGACCTACCGGAACGAAGTCGCGGCGCTGGTCCTCATCGATTCCGCGCACGAAGACGCGGCCCGCGGTGTCCCACTGAAGCTCGAAGCGGCGTCGAAAAAAGCGCTGGCTGCCCGCGGAGAGCAGATCAAAAAGTGGCGGGCATCCGGACACTTCGAGGTCATGACGTTCCACTCGAAACTCCCGCCTGCCCTGGCCGCGCAGCTCCGCCCATTGAGCGCCTCGGACAACTGGTGGACCGCCCGCTTCGCCGAGAACACCCTCCCCGACGCAGAGGACGATCTCAGTCCCGAACAGCGACACCTGGACATACCGATCGTCGTCATCACCGCCACGCAATGGCCGACGCCCTCTTACTTTCCCGCCGGCGCATGGAATCAGAACATGGCCAACCGGATGTGCCTCCAGGAGGAGCTCGTAGCCCGCTCCGCGCAAGCGACGCATCTGTTTGCCCAGACGGGGCATCACGTGCAGTTCGAGGATCCGGATCTCGTGATTCTGGCGATTATCGAGGTGGCGACGAGGTCATATGGGGGCACGTCGACACTGCTCAATGGCCGGCGGCCAGGAAGTCGGCGCGGAACCGGTCTCCCCATCGCCTGGCCACGTCTAGATCCGGGCCGGCGATCACCACGGAAATGAGCCGTGATGAAGCGATACATTGAACGCCCCACGTATATCTGCCATTAGACAAGAATAAGGCGTTCATGTCCTTTTGCGTAACAGATCCGCCAAGCTGCGTAGTGATTTGCTCGCTACGCGAGAGGCACTCCGACGCCGAAAGGTCGGCGGTGCTGAACGCCGAGTACAGCGAGGGTCGGTCCTCAATCTTCACGGTACGAGCCTTTAGCTGAATGCGAAGATTGTCGTTGTCTTTGCGCATTGCGGCGAGCGTCGTTTGCGATTCTGCGAGTTGTCCATGTGCGCCGTCCAACTCGGCCGCGATACTGGCCGCAGCCTCTTCCGCCGTCTTCTTCGCAGATTCAAGCTGCGTGATCGTAGTCGTTGCCGCATCAATTTCGGATCGTGCCTGATCGCGCTCGAATATCGCCGCGGCGAGTTGCCGTTCCAGGTCAAGTTTGCTGTTGCGAAGCGAGTCGACCTCACCGCTCGAGACGCGATCCTGCCCTTCGGATTGCTGACGCACGAGTGCGCCGCTCGCCAGCAAGTCGTTGTGGACCGTCGTCGGCGCATCGATATTTGCCGGATTATCTTTAACGGAGGGAGGACGAGCCTGCGGCGAATTCTGCTCGCCAGCCCGAGGTTTCTGAGACGCGCTGTCAATCAGCGCCTTGCGCACCTCGGCACTCCCGATCACGGTAGTGATGACGGCTGCGGCGGCGGTCACCATCGCTACGGCGACTGCCTGTTTGTACGAAAGTTTCGCCAGCGCTATGCTCGTATCGGCGTCGGACATTGCTGCTCCAATAGTGTTTCCTCTGTAGTGACAGAAACGGAGCGATCGTTTCAGGTGAGGGACCTGATATGGCCGGCATCGCCACCGTGACCGCGGATTCACGGCAACAACTGCGACACATCCTGGAGAAGCGCCAATGCGGTGGAGCGCGAACGGCGAATCATCTTCGAGTGGCTCGGCCTCATGCAACATCACGGCGCTCCCACGAGGCTCCTGGACTTTACCTGGCTCGATCGCTGGGCTTCGAGCTCGAACCATCAGTGGCTTACGGATTCCAAAGTGCTGGCTGACATCATTGGAAAGAGCAAGCGGTGGCCAAAGGGACAGGCAAGGCACGCGGCGAGCTCGCCGCGCGCCTTCTTGTCTCTGCGTCACCGCCCGTCCGGATCGAGTCCGGCACCGCGATCGCCGGCGAGAGTGTTTGTCGTACACCCTCCGCCGTTCGGGTCGATCGTGCACCGATGATCGGACGCGCTTGTGACTTTGCCGCCGTTGGGATCGATCCCGATGCCGTCGTCGCTGCTCGGGGTGAGGAAGGTGGGGGAGAAGAACATTGTGAAGACCAGAATCAAGTGCAGCATACAACCTCCTTATGATGAGCATACGTATCGTGGTTGAGATCGCTTCGACTTGTATTGCCATGTTTGCGCTGCGGTCCCGAAAACGACACACGCCCGTCACTCGGCGACCGAGGTCAAATCTCCGTGCCGGCAGAGATTCGCAGAAAATTGGGAGTCGGGCGGGGTCCGTTCTCGAATGGCAGGACGAGGGAGGTCGACGATGATCAGAGGCAGCTTGCGATCGCTGACCGAGAATGCACCGCACTTTGCATATGTCTCGCGTTTCTGCTTTGGCCGGTGTTCTGCTTTTCCTCGCCGCCGTAACCGCGCCTATTGACGGCGCAGTGATACTCGAACCGCTCGCTACGGGACTCGACCGTCCTGTTCAGGTCGTCGCGGCTCACGACGGCGGCCAGTCGTTATTCATTGCTCAACAGAACGGACTCATTCTGCGCCTCAATCCGCATGCCGGCGCGACGACGCTGTTTCTCGACCTTTCATCCATTGTCGGCTGTTGTTCAAACGGCGGGCTTCTCAGTCTGGTCTTCGATCCTCGGTACACGGCGAATGGGCGTTTGTACGTTCTTTACGTTGATCTGAACGGCGACACTGTCCTTGCCCGGGTCCTGATGCCGTTGGCGACTATTGAAGTTCTCCTGGTCGCCGATCAGCCCCTGGACAACCTCCCGAATCATCACGGAGGCACTCTTCAGTTCGGACCCGACGGCATGCTGTATCTGTCGATCGGCGACGGTGGAGCGTATACGGAGGTCACCAGCCGCGCGCAGCAGCTCACGCACGTGCTGGGAAAGCTCCTTCGAATCGACGTCGACCGCGCAACCGGTTACGCGATTCCGGCCGACAATCCGTTCGTCGGCGTGCCTGGGGCGCGGGAGGAGATCTGGTCCTTCGGACTGCGAAACCCCTGGCGGTTCAGCTTTGACCGGGAAACCGGTGAGCTGTATCTCGCCGATGTCGGCCAGGACTCGTGGGAGGAGGTCGACATGCTGACGCTGGCCGAGGCGAAGCGTGCGAATTTCGGCTGGCCGGTCATGGAAGGCAATCATTGCTTCCCGCCCGGATCGGCGTGTTCGACGAATGGTCTCGTCCTGCCGGCGCTCGAATACTCGCACGCCTTCGGCTGCTCGGTCACGGGCGGCTACCGGTACCGGGGCGGCCGATGGCCACAGTGGGCCGGCGTGTATTTCTACGGCGACTGGTGCTCCGGCAGGTTGTGGACCGCGGTCCAACATAGCGACGGGTCATGGGCGACAAACGAGATGTTGAGCACAGGGAAGGTCATCGTCTCATTCGGCGAAGACGACGAGGGCGAACTGTATCTGGTCGATTACGCCGGAGCGGTCTATCGGATGAGCCCCGTCCCGCTTCCCAGGCGGCGTTCGGCGGTTCACGGGTATTGAAACGTCCCATCCGCCATTTGATAACCTGTCGCAATCATGAAATCACTGTTCGACGCCGCCGACCGGGAGGCCGTTCTGTCGCGCATCGCCGCTCTGCAACCGGGGAGCGAACGCCAATGGGGGAAGATGAATCCGGCGCAGATGCTCTGTCACTGTGCCATCGCCCTCGAGGCGGCGACCGGCGACCGGCCGACGAAGCAGAAGCTGATCGGCAAGATCCTTGCGCCGTTCGTCCGCTCGTCCAGCCTCGGCGAGAAGCCGTTCGGCAAGAACGGTCCGACCGATCCGACGTTCGTGGTCTCGGATGAACGCGACTTCGACGCGGAGCGGACGCGGCTCGTCGGCCTGATCGATCGATTCGCCGGGCGCGGCGCGGCCGAAGCGGCGCGCATGACGCACGCGTTCTTCGGGAAGTTGAGCGGGCAGGAGTGGGGAGAGCTGATGTACAAGCACCTCGACCACCATCTGCGTCAATTCGGCGCGTAACGCTGATCACAAACGAGCATCGGTCAGGTCGCGGTACCACGCGATGAACGGCGATATCGTCGCCTGCCGCAGGAACGGCTCGTGCTCGCCCGACACGAGACCGGTGGGCGGATATTCGTCTCCGGCCGGCGCGTAATACGTGCCGAACAGCCGGTCGATGAACGGGAAGAACGTGGCGAAGTTCCGGTCGATGTGCTCGGGCGCGATCGAGTGATGGATGCGATGCCATTGCGGACCGGCGATGAGTCCGGTGAGCGGACCGAACGAGATCCGCACGTTCGCGTGATTGACGAATCCCCACACCCGGAACATGAAAAACGCGGCGACGGCATGCGGGGCCAGCGATCCGAAGAGCAGCAGCATCGGCGCATAGCACGCCAGGTTGACCACGTAGTTGAGCGGATGATGGCGGGCCTGCGTGCTGGAGTTCAACGCCGCGTCACTGTGATGCAGCTTGTGCGACTGCCACAGGATCGGCGACGCATGCTGCCAGCGGTGCACCCAGTACTGCCAGACGTCCCAGATCACGGCAAACAACACGGTCACGACGATTTCGGTGAGCAGACCGGGATAAGGGGCGACGATTCTCGACAACAGGCCGCCGCGGGCGGTCATGACGACCCGGGAGAGCAGCGGCGCGGCGGCGGACTGCAGCGCATAGACCCAGGCGAGATAGAACGGGAAGTAGAGGTAATTCGCCAGATACGAGCCGCGAGACTGCCGCCGTTCGACGATCCAGAACAGCGCGGAGAGGAGAGCGCCGATGCCGAGGGCGACGAGATACTCCGCGGCGAGCGCGCTCACGTGGTTCATTATGCCGTAGACGATGAGGCCGTACAGCACGCCGCAGGCGAACGGCCGTCTTATCAGCAGGCGCCTATTTCGCGTTCGGCGGACGGGCGACGATGCCGTTCAGCAGGTTGTTCACGTCGTCCGGCGCATCGGTCTCCGAGGCGACCTTCCAGTTGAAATTTCCCTCCGTCTGGCCGGGCTCCACGCTGTAGGCCTGGACGATCCTGCCCTGGTAGTAGAGCTCGATCTGGACCGGCACATTGACCGCCGGGCTGACGTAGACGTCGCCGGAGATCACGCCGTTGGTCGTCGTGACCGCCGCCGCTCCGGAGGCTTCGCCGGCGGCCGCCTGAAACGTGATGCCGCCCTGGAAGGAGACATAGGTGTACTGCGTGGCTCTCGGCGTCGCGGTGAACGCGCCGGCGCCGCTGACGCCGGACGTCAGCGCAATGCTGTAGTAAGCGGAAGTGGTCGCACCGAGGACCGACATATTGAGTCCGTAAATCGCCTGAGCCATGTTCGTTCTCCTTTATGTGATGGACCTTCGTCAATATGGACCGGCGGCAGGGGAAAAGCAACGGACGCGCAGCGTGTAGCACAGACACTCCTGTCTGTGCCCCGTTCTACGGCCGAACTCCGACTCCCACCCACCCATGCCCGCCCTCCACCCACGATCGCCGAAGCCACGGATAGTCGTCTGGTGATGCGGCCAACCCCGCCCGCACCGGATTCATGCAGACGTATTCATACCTGGCCCGCGAACGCTCCTTCAGTCTCATCACGTGATCGAATGACTCCTCTTCCCATACGTGACCTGTGCGATGAAGAAGCTGGTTGATCCTCCGCGACGAGACACCCTTGACGCTCTTCATCACGTCCGCGAACGAGGCGTTCCCGAGTAATTCGAAGATCGGGTGCATGTGATCAGGCATGACCAGTGCCACGTAGATGAAAACGCGACTCAGGTGCTCGTGCAGGACGTGCTTGAGAGCGAGCGTTCGCGCGCCGGGAGGTAAGCGCCAGCGTCGGCGCGTTCCCGGAGTAACGAACAGTGGCCGCTCGGCAGGCACGATGTGGGGAAGATTGCGGCGGTAGGCGATCTGGCGAGTTTCCCTCGGTACTTTGGACGACGATGGTTTTCTACGAAGGTTGGATTCCGTGTAGCACAGACACTCTTGTCGGTGCCGTCCTCTCCACGGTTCGTAGAAGGGGAACGACGGAGGCACAGACAGGAGTGTCTGTGCTACACCACGTGAGGCATGACAACCGTCATACCTTTCGCTGCGCGCGCGGCGTACGGTTGCTGCTGGAGGAAGCAGCCCATGCCCCGATGCAGTTCGCTCAGTCAGCCGCATGATCCCGATCTGTCGCGGATGCTCATCGTCTACGTCGCGACGGGATTGGCGTTCATGCTCTTTCCGGGGACGTTCGTCGGGGTGGTGAACCTGATGAAGATCGCGTCGGCGCATACGGCGGGGGCGGCGGACGCGGCGTGGGTGCAGGCGCACGGCCACGCGCAGCTTTTCGGCTGGCTCGGTACGTTCATCCTCGGTATCGGCTACTACGCGATTCCGCGGCTCCGCCTGAGCCCCTTCTCGCGCGCCGCGGCGTGGACGACCTACGCGCTCTGGACCTCCGGCGTGGCCATCCGCTGGGCGATCGGCACGTGGCCCTGGCAGTGGCGACTCCTGCTGATTCTCTCCGCGGCGCTCGAGCTGCAGGCGGTCGCCATCTTCGCCATCTCCGTCTTCTTCTCCCGCCCCCGCGCGCGCAACGACGCCTGGCGCAACTCCATCGTGATGATCTCCGCGGCCGGCGCGGCGATGGTCGCGGGCGTGGCGATCAACGCGGTCGAATCATTCATCGTCGCCCTCGACGGAAACGCGCCGGTGTTTCCGCCGGCGTTCAACCAGCGCTACCTCGTATTGATCACGTGGGGCTTCGTCGTTCCGTTCATCTGGGGATTCTCATCGCGCTGGCTGCCGCCGCTGCTCGGATTGAAGAAGACGCGCAACGCGCTGCTGATCCCGGCTCTCGTGACGCTCTTCATCGGCGTCGCGCTGGCGAGCGGAATCGTGCTGGCGGCGGCATCGGCCATCTACATCGCCGCGCTGCGATTGTTCGAGAAGAGTGAGCGCGCGCCGAAGATCCGGCCGCTCTACATCCGCACCGCGTACACGTGGTCGATCATCGCGGCGCTGCTCGGCATGATCGCCGGCCGCGGATTCGCCGGGGCGTCGCGGCATGCGCTGACCGTCGGCTTCTTCGCCGCGGCGGCGTTCACCATCGGGTCGCGCGTTCTGCCGGCGTTCTTCAATGTCCGCCGCCTCTGGAGCACGCGCCTCATGGTGGTGTCGCTCGTGCTGCTCAACATCGGCTGCACCACCCGCGTGGTGGCGCAAATTCTTGCGTACGAGCAGTTTTCAACACACGCCTGGCCGGCGCTGACCGTCTCGGCCATCATCGAGATGACGGCGGTCACGCTTTTTGCCGCAAATATGATCCTGACCCTGGCCACCGGGTCGCCGCTGGAAGCCGCCGGCCGCAAATTGCAGACAGCGTAGAATCCGCTCGATGCAACCGGTCGAAGCGGCGTTGAACGATTTGCAGCGTTACCTCGACGACTCGATTCCTCCGGCGATCGCCGCGAATGCCCTGGCTACGCTCATGGCGCAGCCGCCGGCGATCATGATGCAGCACGTCGGCAACTGGGCCGTCGAACAGAGCGAGATCCAGTCGACGCCGGTGTCGATGCTGCTTCTGCTGGCGCTGAAGAAGGTTTACGTCGCGGGTGAGCTCCGGCTGCTCGATCCCGAGGCGGTGGCGAACTATCTCGATCGGGCCATGACGCTCGCCATCCGCATGTGCCCCGAGGCGGACCGCGATTTTCTCCGCGCCAGCGTGACGACGATGCGGATGTCGCGCGATACGACTCACTCGCAGAACGAGGTCGTGCGGCTCCCGACCTACAGCGGGCGGACGGTCGTCCCCGACGCCGACTCGCAGACGGCGAAGCGCTTTTCGCTGATCGTCGACCGCCTGACGAAGGAGATGCAGAGCGGCGAAGGGGAGTCGCAGCCCGACTCGCAGGCGGTGGCGCAGCTGCTGACGATGGCCGCCGCGCGCTCGCAGAACGGGCAGCAGCTCAACGACTACCTGGAGCAGATCCGCCCGCTGACCGGCGGCAAGGAAGGGAACGTCTTCATCATCCTCGGCGGGGCGATGCCGTCGTGGGACATCCCCGGCGCGGTCCCCGGCACCGGCCAGCGTCCGGCGCAGGCCGCGGCGATGGAGAAGATCATCGACCTGGCCGAGGATCCGATCGTGGCGATGCGGCGCTTCCGCGAGATCGTTGTCGCCGCGATCCAGAAGTTCAACGACGGCTCACTGGCGGCGGCGATCTGGATGCTCGACGTGGCGCACGAGAGCATCACGGAGAAGAAGCTCGACCCGGCCGGCGTGGAGCGCGTGCGCACCGAGGCCGCGGACGGCATCAGCTCGGTGCAGCTGCGCAAGTATGCGGAGAACAAGGGCCGCCACGCGGCGCTGAAGATCGCGCTGGAGTTCTTCCCCACGCTGCACGCCGACATGCTCTTCCGCCAGCTGCGCGGCGAGCCGCGCGCGGAGCGCCGCCGCACGCTCCTCGGGTTGATCGAGGCGCACGTGCAGGAGGGACGGGAGCAGGCGCTGGAACTGCTCGAGGTCGAGCTGGCGCGCGCCGACGTCGACACCTACTACCTCCGCAATCTGATCTACCTGCTGCACCGCATTCCGCGCGAGTCGGATGAATCGCTCGATCGCGAATTGCAGGCGCTGACGCACGCGTCGGCGCGCGGGCAGAACATCTACGTGATCAAGGAGGCGGCGACGGCGATCGGCCAGATCCGCACGGAGAACGCGGCGAAGCTGCTCACCACGCGTCTCGCGGAATTCGAGGCGCTGCTGCTGCGCGGCGACACGTCGCAATATCCGACCGCCGAGGTGCAGAAGCTGCTCGACCGGCTCACGGCGTCGCTGGCGCGCATCGGCACCGGCGCGGCGCTGCTGACCATCGCGCGGCACGGCATGAAGGCGAACGCGATCTTCGGCGACACACGCGCGCGCCTCGCGTCACTCGCGCAGCATGACCTCTCCTTCGACGAAGAGACGGTGGACGTGCTGCTGAAGGCGTTGCGCGACGAGATTCCGGGGAAGCTGTTCGGGCGGCTGATGCCGAAGAAACAGGACTCCACGGTGCGCCTGATCGAGGCGCTGTCGGGGACGCACCGCGACGAGGTCGAGGAGTTGTTCAACGATATCGCGCAACGCTTTCCCGACCAGGACGTGGGGAAGGCGGCGGCGCAGGTGCTGGAGAAGTGGGCGCCGCCGAAGCCGGCGGCGCGAACGGCGGAGCCGGTGGCGACGCTCACCGGCGAGCTGGAGTTTTTCGGGCTGCCTTCGATCCTGCAATCGCTGAACGAGATGCGCGCCAGCGGGATGCTGACGCTGCGGACGAAGCAGGGCGTCGCGGCGTCGAAGCTGGTGTTCGTCGACGGAAAGTTCATCAACGCGCAGTCGGCGCACATCCGCGGAACCGACGCGCTCTATCAGACGCTGGAGCGCCCCATCGCCGGGACGTTCGCCTTCGTGCCGTATCCGCCGGAGAAGATGAAGAGCGACAACCAGCCGATCGAGATCATGGGATTGCTGCTCGAAGGGGTGCGGCGGCATGACGAGCTGCAGACGATGATCGCGCTCGTGCCGGACGGCATGAAGCTGACCAAGACGAGCGTGAAGCCGACGCCGCACGAGGACGAGAACGATCCGACGCTCGTGCGCGAGGTGTGGATCGCGGCGGCCTCGGGGACGACGGTCGTGGAGTGCGAGAAGAACGTGGCGACGGACTCGTACCGAATCCGTCGCCTGCTGTCGCACTGGCTGGAACAGGGCGCGCTGGTGGGAGCGTAGCCTTCTCCCCCGCGCACGGGGGAGAAGGTGCCGCAGGCGGATGAGGGGGCTCCCCTGGTGCTCGCGCCCTAACTCGGCCCCTCACCCGCCTGCGGCACCCTCTCCCCGCGAGCGGGGCGAGGGAATGGCTGCCTAGTTCGTGCCGCACGCCTTCGCCGGAGGCGTCGCAGGCATGCCGTGCTCGTGCATCCAGTAGAAGAAGTAGTCGTTGGCGAACGTGCTTTCCGCCGGATAGGCCGCCGACCACATGCGGGAGCAGACGTCGGTGCTGTAGGGGCATTTTTTCTCGCCGACGAGAATCACGGCCAGGCTGTTTTTGACCGGACAGGTACAGGTGGCGAGCTTTCCCTTCTTGTCGTGCGTGTCTTTCTTGCACGACGCGCCATAGCACCAGGCCCAGTCGATCGCGTTGGGGCAGGAGACCGTGCGGCTGCCGCCGTTGAATTTGTTCGAGTACGTGGAGGTGAGACTCTTCGCGCGCTCTTCGCACGTGTTCGGCCCCATCGACCAGCCGTCCTCGATGACACACGCGCACTGGACCATGTTGTTCTTGTCAGGCGTCTTTTCGCATGGCGCCTTGATGCAGAGCGCGTATCTGCCGTTGCACATGGTGGCGGCGCCCTGGAAGTCCGCCGGGCGTTTGGGCTCCTCGGCGGCGAAAAGCGGAAGCGCGGCAAGAAGGAGTACCGGCATGATGTTCTTCATGCGCTTAATTCTAACGCTCAGTCGAGCCCGCTACGCCAGCCCGTCGACACGAAGAGCGTCGAAAGGTTCCGCAGCACGCCGTACGCGTAGGCCCGATCGTCGGGGGTGATCACGACGTCGGTGATGCGCTCCACTCCGGCGGCGTCGCCCGGCATCAGCTCGCGGACGAAGCGCAGCGCGCCGCTCTCGGCGTTCACGCGATACAGCTTCGCCGGGAGCTCCGACTCGCGGTAGGCGAAAATCTCCTGTCCGTCCGACGACCAGGAGACAGGGCGAAAGTCTCCCTCGAGCGGCAGCCTCTTCACCGGCCCGTTTCCATCCGCCGGGATGATGACCACCGAGTCGTCGTCGCCGCGGACGACGAGCCGCGTTCCATCCGGTGACGCGGGACGCGACGACTGCGCGAGCCGCACGTTGGCCGGCCCGATCGGCAGCGGCGCGCCGCCGGCCGCGCTCTGGCGATAGATGCGCATCGGCGACTTCGCCGTCCGTCCGGTGAAGACGATCGTCTTGCCGTCGGGGAGCCACGACGCGAACTCGTAGTCGTCGATGTCGCCGCGATCGACGAGCCGCGTCTCGCCCGCGCCGAGCGGCACGATGGCCAGGCGCGCGGGGGCGCCGGGAATGATCACCAGCGCCGAGGCGCGGTCGGGGGAGAGCGAGACGCCGTAGCCGTCGCTGATCTTCACCGCGGCGTCGCCGTTCATCGGCCGGACGTAGGCGGAGTAATGCGGACCGCCCGCCTCGCCGAACTCGCTGAGCAGCAGCAGCTGGCCGTCGGGCGAGATGTCGGAGCCGCCGGAGCCGTCGAACCAGGAGAGGTCGCGCTCGTGCGCCGCGCCGGGGGCGCGGGCCATGATCCCTTCGCGATAGTCGTCGCGCGTGATGAGGAGCGCGCCGTCGGGCGAGATGTCGTGCAGCTTGACGAAGCCGTCGAAGCGTCCGAGGAGTCGCACTCGTCCGCCCGGCGTCGCGGTGCGGATCTCGGTCGAGCCGCTCTCGTTCGAGGCGAAGACGATGCGCGTTCCGTTCGGCGACCACGCCAGTCCCTTCGCGTTCGTCCAGGCGCCGAGCTTGTGCTCGCGGCCGCCGGCGTCGAGCACGACGAGGGCGAAGGCCTTGCCCAGGCGCGCCGCGCGGAGGCGGAAGGCGAGCGTCGCGCCGTCGGGCGAGACGCGCAGGTCGCGAATGCGCGTGGCGCTCTTGTAGCGCACGGTGCCGAGCGGATACTCGATCTGATAGCGGCCGTTGCTCATCCGCCGCACGGCGGCGAGCTTCGTGCCGTCGGGCGACCAGTCGGCGGCGACGACGTCGGTGGTGATCTCGCGCGGCGCGCCGCCGGAGATGGAGACGACGGCGAGCGTGCCGGAGATCTCGTTGGCCTTGACCTTGAGGGCGAGGTTGCCGCCGCGGCTGACGGCGAGGAGCTCGCGGCTGGCGATGCCGAGGTCGCGCGCTTCGACCGAATCGACGCGCGCGGAGTAGAGCTCGTGCGGCGAGCCTTCCCACGCCGCGGAGTAGACGATGCCGCCGTCGGGCGTGAATCGCGCGGCCGAGACGTCGCCACGGCGGAAGGTGAGCTGGCGATAGGCGGGAGGCCCGCCGGTGTCGAAGCGGGTCCAGATGAACGCGCCGATGGCGGCGGCGGCGAGGGCCGCGACCGTGATGAGCGCCGCGCGCCGCATCCGCCGCGCGCCGGTGCGCCAGAGCGAGACGAACGGCATGGTGATGCTGTCGGTGGTGCTGCCGAGGGCCTCCAGCGCGATCGAGAGGTCATTGGAAGACTGAAAGCGATCCTCGGGGCGCTTCTCCAGGCAGCGTTGCACGATGAGGTCGAGACCCGGCGTGATCGGGATCCCGAGCTCGTGCAGGTCGGGCGGATCGTCGTTCAGAACGGCGCTCAACGTGGCGACCGGCGTCGAGCCCTTGAACGCGCGCTGCCCGGTCAGCATCTCGTGGAGGATTCCGCCGAAGGCGAAGATGTCGGCGCGGCTGTCGACCTCCTCGCCGCGCAACTGCTCCGGCGCGATGTAGCCGACGGTGCCGATCACCGTGCCGGGCAGCGACGAGCCGACGAGCGTCGGTGAGTCGTCGCCGTCGCCGAGGAGCTCCGTGGCGGGATTCATCTTCACCAGGCCGAAGTCGAGGATCTTCAGGCCGCCGCCGCGGGTGAGGAAGATGTTCTCCGGCTTGAGATCGCGATGGATGATGCCGCGGTCGTGCGCCGCCTTCATGCCGCGCGCGATCTGGATGCCGAACTGGATGGCGCGGCGCTGGGAGAACGCGCCGTGCTGCCGGATCCGCTCGCGCATTGTCTCTCCCTCGAGGAGCTCGAGGACGATGTAGAACGAATCGCCGTGCGTGCCGAAGTCGAAGACGGTGACGAGGTTCGGATGATTCAGCAGGCCGAGGGCGCGGGCCTCCTGATGAAAGCGCGCCACGATGTCGGGACGGCCGGCGGAGGCGGTGGGGAGGAGCTTGATGGCCACCTCGCGCGCCAGCTGCACGTCGCGGGCGCGATAGACCTGCCCCATGCCGCCCGCCCCGATGAACGAGAGGATCTCGTAACGGCCGACCTTGTCGCCTGGCTCGAGATTCATGAAGTGAACGGCTCATTCTACGTTGCCTGTTGGCAGTTGGTAGTTGGCCGTTGGCAGAAGTACGAATCTACGGCCAACGGCCAACTACCAACGGTCAACAGGCAGGTTCGCGCCTATGTAAACGCTTACCTCACTATGTAAACGGTTTCCAGACCGGGCGGTCAGCATTCATTATGGCCGTCAACGAAGAAAAATGTAGTAGATGGAAAAATAGTTGTTGACGTGTAATGGCCTGATGTCGATAATGCGCGCATTCCCGGTCACGAAATTCAATAGTCGGAGTTTGAAGTTTGCGCGCGCCCTGCGGGGCCCGGCGCAGAAACCACAGAGCGATACCCGCAGTACACATCAGGAATTACGTTCAGCGTCCGATTTTCCGCGATCGCTGTAACGACAAATCCACCGCAGAACCAGTAGCTGATTACCGACGGCTCTTATGGATCCGGCGGGAGGTTTGTGGGTGTGCGCACATCCACGAGGGCTAAATCTACAAGGAGGTAACTCACAATGGACAAAAACGTCTTCCAGATCGAGGAGCTCGAGAACCGTCTCGAAATGCTCGAAATCGGCAGCAGCAAGTGCACCAGCGAGTGCGGCACCAACTAATTGTTGATGTCAGGGCGGGGCGGCGGATCATCCGCCGCCCCGCCCACTCATAAGGAGATGTCTTTGCAGTCAATCGACCCACAGATTCCGCGGCTCAGGGCGGACATTCGTTTCTCCGGCTTCGAGGAGGCGTCGTCCACGCGCGGCCGCTACCTCGTCGAAGCGGGAGAATCGTGCTTTGCCGTGAGCGCGGAGATGTACCAGCTTCTTCTCGCCCTGACGAAGCGGCCGGCCACGCTGGACGAATTGACCTCCGATCTCAATGAGATGAGCGGGGGGCAATACACGACGGAAACCGTCGCGCAATTAATGGAGAGCCGTATTCCGCCGGCGTTGCGGGATGGCCAACCCGACGTTCCGCGCAGGACACCGTTCCTGGCGAGCGTCCAGCTGCTCTCCGCAAGAACGCTCCACCCGCTGACCTCGCGTCTGACGTGGCTTTTCACCCGGAACGTCGCCATTGTGACGCTGACGGCATTCGTCATTGTGATGGCGCTGTCTTTTCGCGAGGCATCGGCGTCGATTTACGGCTGGTCGTTCAGTATGCGGGAGCTCGTCGCTCTCTATGCCGGGATCGCCCTGATCGGATTGATTCACGAGCTGGGTCATGCCACGGCGTGTTTTCGTTATGGTTGCGAGCACGGCGGCGTCGGGTTCGGGCTCTATTACATTTTCCCGGCGTTTTACGCCGACGTGACGAAGGCCTGGCGTCTGTCTCCGAAGCAGCGCGCCGTAATCGACCTGGGCGGGCTCTATTTCAACGCATTGACGCTGATACCGCTCGGTATTTGCGCCATGATGACGGGGAATCACGTCGCCCTGCGCCTGACCTGGATCACGATGTTCGTGATGCTGCAGAACCTCAATCCGAGCTTCAAGCTCGACGGATACTGGCTGTTCTCCGATCTGAGCGGGCTGACCAATCTGCACGAGCGGATGGCCGAGGCGTTCGCGCGATTCGGCAGGCGTCTGTTCGGGCGGCGGAACGACGAGGCTCTCCATACCGGACTGCGTGCCGGTCTGCTTCGCCTGTATGTGGCCGCCGTGTCCATCTACGCCCTCTTCATCGGAAGTTTTCTGGTGGGCGCGATCGGCAGCCTGATCGACACCTATCCCCGGCGCGCCGCGCAGATCGCCGCCGCGCTGATGAATGGCGTGAGGCTCATGGCCTGGGGCGATGTATTGCTGGCCGCATGGCGGATCGTCGCCATCAGCATCTGGCCGCTGGTGCTGATGGCGGCCCTCTCGTCCTTTGCCTTCAAGTTGATCCGGCGCGGCCGGAAATTCGCCGAGGAGCTATAAGACATGGATACGAATCAACTCTCCGCCGTCCTTTCACCGGACGGCTGGACGGCGGCGCGCAACATCGAGGCCGCGCTCAGGCAGCCCGCGGATGCCGCCGCCTCCCGCGCCCGGCGCATGGAGCTGGAGCTGGATCGTTACCGGGGGCTGGCCCGCAATCCGCGGGCGGCGCTCCGGGCGCTGCTCGCAATTGACGATCCTCTTCCGGCCGCCGACCGGCGGTGGCTCCTGAAAAAGGAGAACGGACCCTTCGTGCTGTCGCTGCCGCTCACGCTGCCGGCCCTCGCTGTCATCGCCCGTCTCTTCGACACGAGGCACCACTTCCTGTGCATCGAGGAGACGCCGCTCACCATGCTGCTCCTCGGTTTTCTCACCGAACTGCACAAAGGCCGGCGGGCGATGATGGCCCAGGCCTCGGGGCTGATCCGGCACCGGCGCCTGGCGACTCAGAAGGAGTTGTCGCGGACCGTTTTCGTGACGTTTCCCGATCATCACCGCTCGACCGAAGGCACCTCGCGGGTCGTGCCGTTTTTCGGAGGCGAGCACTACGTGCCGATCACCGAGCCGCTTCTCTACTTCCGGGGCGTTTCTCCGGTCGTCACGTTCGCGCCGGCGGCATCGGGCAACGGGCTGGCACTGGCTCGCTACGAGGTCCGGCCGAACGATCCGGTCACTGAAGAAGACGCCGTAGAGCTGCTGACGTGGCTCATGGCCCGCATCGAGACCTTCGTCCAGGCGGGAACGCACGACCTGCTCTCGTGGACCGTGATCTCGCATCGGACGCGCGAGTCGTTCCGCGTCAACCGCGCCGTCGACGCCCGCATGGTCGAAGCCTTTCTGCGGGCGTGGAAAGACGACGCCGGAGTCATCGGCGACGATCTCTTCGCCTGGTCCGCCGGCGAGCTGGCGCGCATCCATGCTTCGAGCCGGACGACGCCAAAGGAGTTGCGATGAACCTGAAGACGATCCTCGACCATCCGCTTGGACGGATGCTCATCCACCGCGCGCCGCGCGTCTCCGCGCTCCTCGCGCGCCTGACCGCGGATCTCCTGTCGCCGCGCGCCGCGCTGCGCACCATCGAGAACAATCTCGCCGCGGTCTTTCCGGAGCGCACTCCGGCGCAGATCAAAGCCCTGGCCCGGAAGCACCGGCGCTCGATGTTCGAATACGGGGTCGAGCAGAAGCACCTCGACCTGCTGTCTCGTGAAGAGCTCGTGACCTATTGTCTCGACCGCGTCGAGCTCACCGGACGGGAGCACCTTCATGAGGCGCTCGATCGCCGGGAACCGATCGTCGTGTTCACCCCGCACTACGGCAACTTCGCCGTCTGCTCGCTCCGGCTGGGAATCGAGGCCCGAGGGAAGAAGAACACCCACTTCTTCTTCAATCCGCCCGAAAAGAACGCCTACTCGCCGAGGATCCAGCGGCTCTTCCGGATTCTCGACTACGGAGTCGAGCCGATCATGAATGACCGCGCCGGAGTGGTGAAGGCCTCGCGGGCACTCGATCGCGGAGACTTCGTCGGCATCATGCCCGACGTGGCGGAGGTCGACGCCCGCGCGCTGTTCGTTCCTTTCTTCAAACGGCTGGCCATCGCCATGGGCGGCACGGCGCACCTCGCGTTGCGCTCGAACGCCACGATTCTGCCGGTTTACACCTGGAGGGTCGCGGCCGGGCGCTTCGTCATGGAAGTGCAACGGCCCCTTCCGCCGGTTCGCCGCGAGACGATGGAAGAAAGCGTCTACGACACCACCGCCGCCATCTTCCGCAACATGGAGGAAATGATCGCGGCGCGCCCCGAGCACTGGATGTATTGGGACACGTTCTCCGCCCGCGTTGCCACCGGCGTACGGCTGGCCGGGACGCCGGGAGGCTGGCGCGAGCAATTCGCCGGACTGCAGACGCAGTTCGCGCCGGGAGAATCGGAGCTCGGTACGTTCCTCGCCCAACTCGGAAGCCGTATCGCCGAACAGGCGGCCTGATGATCGGAACAGCGTTACTCCTCGTCGCCGCAACCGCGCTCGCGGCCGATCAACCGTGGGAAGCGGCGGTGGAGAAGGCCTGGAACGCGCGCGACCTCGTCGTCGCGAAGGTGGAGACCCGGACGGAGATCTTTGACGGCGACGGCCGGAAGCTCGAGGTGGTGGAAGAGGTCGAGCATCTCGACGGCTGGTCGGGAGACGAGCCGCTGATCGGGAAAGAGCGGAAGCGCACGGTCTTCAGGAAATCAGGGATGCGCTTCGAAATGAGCCTGAGCGCGAACGCCAATCCGCTGGTCGCCGCCCATGACGGTCGGGTTTCGATCTCCCGCCGCCGCGAGGAGAACAGCGCCGGCTGCCGCTGCGTGATCTATTCATTCGAAGAGCGCCCCGCCGATTCGAAGGGCCAGGTCGCGGTCGGAGAGGTGTGGATCGACAGCGCGCTCGGCGCGGCGGTGAAAGTGGTCTACCGATTCAGGGACATGCCGGCGAACGTCAGTTCGTACGTCATGACGCTCGGCTACACCACGAGCGCCGGGCAGTGGGCTCCGGCGACCGTGCACATGGAGGCCGCAGGTGGTTTCCTCTTCTTTCATCGGATGCTGAAAGTCGACAAGACCTTCAGCGGCTGGACGCGCAAGGCCGACAACCAGACAGCCCGCCGGTAACGATTCGGCTTCATTCCGCACTACTCGTTTCGAGGAGAAGGATATGAAGCCCTGGAAATTCGTGTCACTCGTGCTCGCGCTGACGGCGGTGGCCGCACAGGCCATCCAGCCCGGCGCCAGCGCCTTTCCACCGAAACTACGCGAGGCGATCGCGCATCTCGATCTGCAGCGCTACGAAGTCGTACCGCAGCCGGCGGCAACAAAGAATGCCGGCTTCGATCGGCTGCAGCGTCTCTATCCCGGCAAACGCACCGTGCAGGTCGACGCACGCGTGCCGATCCCGTTGATCATCCAGGGCGAAGGGATTCCCTGGATTCCCGGCTCGGGCAATCAGCTGCCGGCGCGGGAACGGCTTCGCCCCGAGGATCTCGCGGCGATCGCCAACGATTTCACGGCGCGGAACCAGGAGCTGCTCGGGATCGCGCCGGCGAGCCTGCAGTTCGACCGGAAGTCGGTGGCGCATTTCGGCAGGAACAACCGCTACTGGTCGCTGCGCCTGCACCAGGTCGTGCGCAACGCGGCGCTCGGCGTCGTTCCGGTGCGCGACGCGCATCTCTTCTTCCGCGTCAATCACGGCAACCTGATCCAGTTCGGCAACTACCTCGCGGTGCCGCCGCAGGGACTGTCGTTCGTCGGAATCATCAGCCGCGCCGAGGCCGTGCAGCGCGCGCTGGCGCTCGTCGACGACCTCGGACACGTCAAGGTCACGGACGCCGCGATCGACCTCGGGCAGCAGGATCGCAGTCTCGAGATCGTGTTGGTCAACGGTCCCGGCGGAACGCTCCGACATCAGCTCGTGCGTGCTTTTCTGCTCACCGGCAACGACTACGACGTCGAGGTATGGCTCGACGCGCACACCGGCGAGCTGGTGAACGTCATCAATCAACTGGATGAAGCGGATGGCACGGTGCGCGGCGGGATCTATCCGAACACGAACACGGCGGGCACCGAGGACCTGCGCACGCTCTCCTTCATCAATGTCCAGAACGGCGGGACGAAGACCGCGGACGCATCGGGCGTCTACGACTACGCGCCGGCCGGCTCGCTGGCCACGGCGTCGCTGTCCGGTCCGTTCATCACCATCAACGACACGTGCGGCGCGAGCTCGGTCTCGACGTCGCTCTCGCCCGGCGACCTCACGTTCGGCGGCGGCGGCGCGGGAACCGACTGCGTCACGCCCGGCCTCGGCGGTCCGGGCAACACGCACGCCGCGCGGACGGCGTTCTATCACCTCAACCTGATCAAGGAGAAAGCGCGGCAGTATCTCGACGCCGATCCGGCGACGGCAACGCCGTGGCTCAGCGCGAACCTCACCACGAACGTCAACAAGCCCGGCGCCTGCAACGCGGGCTGGAGCCCGGGGAGCGGGACGCTGAGCTTCTTCCCGTTCACACCAGCCGGTCCGGGCGGCTTCGACTGCTCCAACACCGCGGAGATCGCGGCCGTCTTTCTCCACGAGTTCGGCCACGGTCTCGATCAGAACACCAACGGCTCCGCACCCGAAAGCGCCAGCCGCGAGGCGTATGGAGACACGATGGCGTTTCTGCAGACGCACGACTCGTGCATCGGTCAGAACTTCTCGCCGGGGCACGTGTGCCAGGACGGCTGCACCACATGCACCGGCGTGCGCGACGTCAATCCAGCCCTGAACGTGACGCCGGCGAACATCACGTCCTCGCCGATCAATTGCACCTCGGGTCTCGTCTGGTTCGATGGAAGCGTGATCTCGAGGACCTGTTCCATGTTCGGCGGCGGCGTGCTGGGATACGAGGGACATTGCGAGGGACAGATCGCCGCGGGCGCCGTGTGGGACATGGCGCAAGGGTTCGTCAGCCGTTACGGCGATGGAGCGGGATGGGCGCTCGCCGACCGCGTCTGGTACGAATCGGTCTACGACACCGCGAGCGCGTACCAGATCGTCTCCGGCGGCAAGTGCAACATCCTCGCGAATGTCGATGGCTGCGGCGCCAACAACTGGTACACCGTGATGCTGGCGGTCGATGACGACAACGGCAATCTCGCCGACGGCACGCCGGACGCCGATCTGATCTGGAACGCGTTCAACGGTCACGGCATCGCCTGCGGCGCGTCGGCGCCGCCGGTGTTTACGACCTGCATGGTGCCGCCGGCGACACCGGTGCTTACCGCGACCGCGGGATCGGGCCAGGTCGATCTGAGCTGGGGCACGATCGCCGGTGCCACGAGCTACAAGATCTTCCGCAACGAGATCGCCTGCGGCGCGGGCTACACGCCGATCGCCGAAGTGGCGGCGCCGATGACCACGTACACCGACACCGCGGTGGCGAACGCCGTCTCGTACTACTACCGGCTGCAGGTCGTCGGAGCGAGCGACACCTGCCTCTCGCAGTTCTCATCGTGTCAGACCGCGACGCCGGTCGCGCCGCTCACGCCGGCGAACATCTTCATGGTGCTCGATCAGTCGGGAAGCATGTCGGAGCCGACGACGGCGGCGGGGGAGAGCAAGATCGACGCGCTGCACGACGCGGGCGCGATGGTCATCGACCTGGTCGACGATTATGCGTCCGCCGGCTTCCGCCTCGGCGCGGTCAGCTTCTCGACCGCGGTTACCGGCACCTCGACGTTGAAGGACCTCTCCGTCGCCGCGCAGAAAACGGCGCTGCAGTCATTCGTCAGCGGTCTCACGCCGACGAATTCCACCGCCATCGGCCTGGGCGTCAACGGCGCGGTGTCGGCCTTCCCGGCCTCGCCGAACCAGAAGGTGGTCATGCTTCTTTCCGACGGCATTCAGAACGTGCCGCCGAATCTGGAGCTGAAGGCGCCGCCTCCCGGAGCGGCGGTCGGCGGCATGGCGCTGCCCTCCGACGTCCAGTTCTTCACCGTCGCCCTCGGCGACAACATCCAGGAGGATCTGTTCGACGATCTGGCCACGACCGGCGGCATCCCCGGCTTCTACTACAGCGGCGGAACGGCGGAGATCCAGAGCAACTTCGCGTTCTGGATCGCAGGCGTGCTCGGTCTCGATCCGGCCGGAGCGTTCGCGCCGGGCGGCTTCACGTCCGCGATCGCCGCGCCACCGTCCGGCGGGGACGGCGTGCACTACCACGTGAACAAGACGGTGCGCCGCGTGACGTTCCTCGTGACCTGGGCGGCGAAAGGGACCGACGTGCGCTTCGAGCTCATCACGCCGGCGGGAACGATTCATCCGCCGGCCTCGAGCTTCCATCCCGCACACGGTTACGCCGAATACACGGTGCAGCTGCCGCTGCAGGGACATGGTCCGGCCGATCATGTCGGCGAGTGGATCGTTCACATCACGAACTCGCAGCTGCCGGTCAGGACGTACGCGCTGTTCGACGATCCGGTGCTCAATCTCAAATACACGACCGGCGGCGCCGACCCCGGCGCGGGCGAGCCGCTGCCGCTCGAGGCGCAGGTGTTCGAGAACGGCAGGGCGATCTCCGGACTGACGATCCAGGCCACGCTCGACGGTCCCGGCGTCGGCCTCGGCGAGGCGCTCTCCGCGTCGAACGCGCAACCGGCGAAGCCTTCCGGCGATCCGGCTGACGCGGCGGCGCTGAAGCTTGCCGCGCTCCTGGCCCTCGATCCGAACGCGCTGGGGCGAAGCGCGAACAGCGTCACGCTGACCGAGGCCTCGCCCGGCATTTATCGGGCCTCGCTGCCGGCGTCGCAGACGGGAGCGGCGGGAACGTACGTCGTCAACTTCCGCGTGACCGGCAGTGGCGTGACGAACGGCGTGTTCGAGCGGACGCAGCGCTTCTCGCGCTACCTGCGCCTGAAGCCGGTGAGCTCCAACACGAGCGTGCTGGCCGAGTTGCGCGGTGAGGCGCTCTCGCTCCGCTTCACTCCGCGCGACCGGAACAACTTCCGCCTCGGGCCGGGATGGGCGAACTACATCAACGTCGCCTCGAGCTCCGGCAGCGTCGCGCCGATCGTCGACAACCTCGACGGCTCGTACTCGACGAAGGTCAACGGGGTGACGACGAGCGATCCGAACGTGACGATCACCGTGCGCGGCGAGACCGTCGCCGACGCGCCGGTCAGTCACTTCAAGGCAGCGTCGTCAGGCCGCCGCCTCACCGCCGGTCCGTTCATCGGCTACACGTTCTTCGACAGCGCGCTTCCGATCAAGGACGGCCCGGTCGTGGGAGGCCGCTGGACCCTCGGGCTCAACCCGCGCCTCGCGTTCGAGAGCGAAGCGGGAGCGACGTTCACGAAGGATCAGCTGCACAACGACGGCGTCGCCGTGCAGTTGCTGCAGAACGTCTCGTGGAACCTGCTCGCGCACCCGACGCAGTTCCGTCCGTTCATCCTCGGCGGCGTCGGCGCGCTGCTGTTCGAAGGCTTCACGCAGAACGACGCCGGCCTGGTCTGGGTGCTGGGAGGCGGCGTGGCCGCGCCGGTCACCGGTCCGTTCGAGTGGCGGATCGACGCCCGCGACCTGATCGCCCGCCGCGTGTACGGCAGCGGGACGACGCACAATTTCCAGGTGACCTTCGGCGTGAGCGCCACGCTTCCCTGACACGACAAAACCCACGGCCGGCGTCATGACGATGACGCCGGCCGTGAGTCACGTCAGCTTCTGCGCATCACGATGACGCCGGCGAAGCCGAGGAGCAGCGCCAGCATCATCAGGCCGTACTCGCTCGCCGTCGGGATGTTCGCCACGTTGGCCGAGAGCGTGGCGATGGACGAGTTGTTGCTGATCACGCCGTCGGTCTCGTTGATCGTGACCGTGGCGGTGTTGTTGAGATTGCCGGCCGCGGTGACCTGGCCCTGAATCGTGATCGTCGCCGTGGCGCCGTTGACCAGCGTGCCGATCGTGCAGATGACGGTCGTGGTGCCGGTGCAGCTTCCCTGCGTCGACGACGCGTTGATCAGCGCGAAGTTCGCCGGCAGCGGATCGGTGACCGTGACGCCGGTGGCCGTGCCGGGGCCGTGGTTGGTGACGACCAGCGAGTAGCTGAAGACCTGGCCGACCGTCACGGTCGTGACGTTCGCCGACTTCACGATGCCGACGTCGACGCCGCCCGGAGCGGCGATGCCGCCGTTGCCGGTGTTGTCGGTGTTGTTCGCCGGGTTCGGGTCGGGCTCGGTGGCGGAGACGGTCGTGGCGTTGTCGAACGCGCCGGCGGCGACGATCGTGGCCGTGACGTTGATCGTCACGTTCGCGCCGCTGGCCAGCGAGGGGATGGTGCAGGGGAGCGCCACGCAGCCGCCGCCGTTGACGTTGGTGATGGTCAGGTTCGCCGGCGTGTCGGTGACCTGGACGTTCGTGGCGGTCGACGGACCGGCGTTGGCCACGAGGAGCGTGTAGGCGATCGACTGTCCGGGGGTGAACGGACCGGAGGTGGTCAACGTCTTGACCACCGAGACGTCGGCCGAGACGCCGGTGAGGCCGTTGTTGCCGCTGTTGTCGGTGTTGTTCGTGAGGTTCGGATCGGATTCCGCGCCGATGGCGGTGGCGCTGTTGTCGAACGCGCCGGGGGCGTTGATCGTCGCGGTCACGGTGATGACGACGTTCGCGCCGCTGGCGATGGAGGCGATGGTGCAGGGGAGCGCCGCGCAACCGCCGCCGCTGACGTTGGTGATGGTGAGGTTCGTCGGCGTGTCGGTGACCTGCACGGTGGTGGCGGTCGACGGACCGGCGTTGGCCACGACCAGCGAGTACTGGATGGACTGGCCGGCGGTGAACGGGCCGACGGTGGTCAACGTCTTGACCATCGAGACGTCGGCCGACGGATTGGCCGTGCCGCCGTTGCCGATGCTGTCGGTGTTGTTGCCCGGATTCGGGTCGGATTCCGTGCCGGTGGCGGTGGCGCTGTTGTCGAAGGCGCCGGCGGCCACGATCGTCGCGGTGACGGTGATGGTCGCGTTCGCGCCGCTGGCGAGCGAGGGGATGGTGCAGGGGAGCGCCGCGCAACCGCCGCCGGTGACGTTGGTGACGGTCAGGTTGGTCGGCGTGTCGGTGACCTGGATGCTGGTGGCGGTCGACGGTCCGGCGTTGGCGACGAAGAGCGAGTACTGGATCGACTGGCCGGCGACGAACGGACCGGAGGTGATCAACGTCTTGACCATCGAGACGTCGGCCGAACCGGCCGCCGTGCCGCCGTTGCCGATGCTGTCGGTGTTGTTGCCGGGGTTCGGATCGCCTTCCGTGCCGGTGGCGGTGGCGCTGTTGTCGAAGGCGCCGGCGGCGTTGATGGTGGCGGTGACGGTGATGGTGCTGTTCGCGCCGCTGGCCAGCGAGGGGATGGTGCACGGCAGCGCCGCGCAGCCGCCGCCGCTGACGTTGGTGATGGTCAGGTTGGTCGGCGTGTCGGTGACCTGGATGCTGGTGGCGGTCGACGGTCCGGCGTTGGCGACGAAGAGCGAATACTGGATCGACTGACCGGCGACGAACGGACCGGCGGTGATCAACGTCTTGACCATCGAGACGTCGGCCAGCGCGCCGGCCACGCCGTTGTTGCCGCTGTTGTCGGTGTTGTTGCCGGGGTTCGGATCGGACTCGGTGGCCGAGACCGTCGCGCTGTTGTCGAACGCGCCGGAAGCGACGATGGTCGCCGTCACGGTGATGGTGGTGTTCGCGCCGCTGGCCAGCAAGGGGATGGTGCACGGCAGCGCCGCACAGCCGCCGCCGCTGACGTTGGTGATGGTCAGATTGGTCGGCGTGTCGGTGACCTGCACGTTCGTGGCGGTCGACGGGCCGCCGTTGGCGACGAAGAGGGTGTACTGGATCGACTGCCCGATGGTGAACGGTCCGGATGTGATCAACGTCTTGACCACCGAGACGTCGGCCGACGCCGCGGCCGTGCCGTTGTTGCCGGCGCTGTCGGTGTTGTTCGACAGGTCGGGATCGGCTTCCGTCGCCGCGACGCTGGCGCTGTTGTCGAACCCGCCCGGCGCGTTGATGGTGGCGGTGACGGTGATCGTCACGTTCGCGCCCGAGGCGAGCGAGGCGATGGTGCAGGGGAGCGCCGCGCAGCCGCCGCCGCTGACGTTGATGATGGTCAGGTTGGTCGGCGTGTCGGTGACCTGCACGGTGGTGGCGGTCGACGGACCGGCGTTGGCCACGAGGAGCGAGTACTGGATGGTCTGGCCGTGGATGAACGGGCCGGCGGTGTCGAGCGTCTTCACGACCGAGACGTCGGCGGCGACGCCGATCAGGCCGGCGTTGCCGGTGTTGTCGGTGTTGTTCGTCTCGTTCGGATCGAACTCGTCCGCCGAAACCGACGACGCGTTGTCGAACGGACTGCCGTCGATGGTCACGGTGACGGTGATGACGACGTTCGCGCCGCCGGCGAGCGAAGCGATGGTGCAGGGAAGCGCCGCGCAGCCGCCGCCGCTGACGTTGGTGATGGTGAGGTTGGTCGGCGTGTCGGTGACCTGCACGTTGGTCGCGGTCGACGGGCCGGCGTTGGCCACGAGGAGCGAGTACTGGATCGACTGGCCGAGCGTGTAGGGGCCGGCGGTGACGAAGGTCTTCGTCACCGAGACGTCGGCGGCCGGATCGGCGCTGCCGCCGTTGACCAGGTCGTCGTTGTTGCTGCTGTCGGGATCGAACTCGCTGCCGTTCGCGCTCGCCGCGTTGTTGAACTGCGCCGCGGTGTCGATGGTCGCGGTGACGGTGATGACGACGTTCGCGCCGCTGGCCAGCGAGAGGATGGTGCAGGGGAGCGCCGCGCAGCCGCCGCCGGTGACGTTGGTGATGGTCAGGTTCGACGGGCTGTCGGTGACGTTGATGTTCGTCGCGGTCGACGGACCGCCGTTGGCCACCGTCAGCGTGTACTGAACCGAGCCGCCGGCAAAGTACGGGGCGGCGGTGATCAACGTCTTGACGATCGAGACATCGGCCGACGCCGAAGCCGTGCCGTTGTTGCCGGTGCTGTCGGTGTTGTTGCCGAGGTTCGGATCGAATTCCGTGGCGCTGACCGTGGCGCTGTTGTCGAACGCGCCGACCGCGTTGATCGTGGCGGTGACGGTGATCGACGTGTTGGCGCCGCTGGCGAGCAAGGGGATGGTGCAGGGGAGCGCCGCGCAGCCGCTGCCGCTGACGTTCGTGACGCTGAGGTTGGTCGGCGTGTCGGTGACCTGGATGTTGGTCGCGGTCGACGGGCCGGCGTTGGCGATGAGCAGCGTGTACTGGATCGACTGGCCGATGTGGAACGGTCCGGCGGTGTCGAGCGTCTTGACCACCGAGACGTCGGCCGATGCCGCGGCGCTGCCGCTGTTGCCTACGTTGTCGGTGTTGTTGCCGAGGATCGGATCGAACTCCGTCGCGCTGACGGTCGTGCTGTTGTCGAAGGTGCCGGTGGCGGTGATCGTCGCGGTGACGGTGATCGTCGTGTTCGCGCCGCTGGCGAGCGAGGGAATGGTGCAGGGGAGCGCGGCGCAACCGCCGCCGCTCACGGTCGTGATGTTGAGGTTGGTCGGCGTGTCGGTGACCTGGATGTTGGTCGCGGTCGACGGACCGGCGTTGGCGACGAAGAGCGTGTACTGCACCGAATCGCCGAGGTGGAACGGTCCGGCGGTGATCAAGGTCTTGACCACCGAGACGTCGGCCGATGCCGAAGCCGAGCCGCTGTTGCCGGTGTTGTCGGTGTTGTTGCCGAGGTTCGGGTCGTCTTCATCCGCGTCGACCGTGGCGCTGTTGTCGAACGTGCCGGTCGCGGTGATGGTGGCCGTCACGGTGATCGTCGTGTTCGCGCCGCTGGCCAGCGAGGGGATGGTGCACGGCAGCGCCGCGCAGCCGCCGCCGCTGACGCTGGTGATGTTGAGGTTCGTCGGCGTGTCGGTGACCTGGATGTTGTTCGCCGTCGACGGACCGGCGTTGGCGATGAAGAGCGTGTACTGGATCGAGTCGCCGACGTGGTACGGAGCCGCGGTGATCAATGTCTTGACCACCGAGATGTCGGCCAGGGCCGCGGCGATGCCGCTGTTGCCGGTGTTGTCGGTGTTGTTGCCGAGGTTGGGGTCGTCTTCATCCCCGTCGACCGTCGCGCTGTTGTCGAACGTGCCGGTGGCGGTGATCGTGGCCGTGACGGTGATCGACGTGTTCGCTCCGGAGGCGAGCGAGGCGATGGTGCAGGGGAGCGCCGCGCAGCCGCTGCCGCTCACGTTGGTGATCGACAGGTTGGTCGGCGTGTCGGTGACCTGGATGTTGTTCGCGGTCGAGGGACCGGCGTTGGCGATGAAGAGCGTGTACTGGATCGAGTCGCCGAGATGGAACGGACCGGCGGTGATCAACGTCTTCACCACCGAGATGTCGGCGGAGGCGAGCGCGGTGCCGTTGTTGCCGGTGTTGTCGGTGTTGTTGCCGAGGTTCGGATCGAACTCGTTGGCCACGACCGAGGCGGAGTTGTCGAAGGCGCCGGTGGCGGTGATCGTCGCCGTCACCGTGATCGTCGCGTTCGCGCCACTGGCGATCGAGGCGATGGTGCAGGGGAGCGCCGCGCAGCCGCTGCCGCTGACGTTCGTGATCGAGAGGTTCGACGGCGTGTCGCTGACCTGAACGTTCGTCGCGGTGGAAGGGCCGGCGTTGGCGATGAAAAGCGTGTACTGGATCGAGTCGCCGACGTGGAACGGTCCGGCGGTGATCAACGTCTTGACGATCGAGACGTCGGCCGAGGCGACGGCGGTACCGCTGTTGAGGGTGTTGTCGGTGTTGTTGCCGAGATTCGGATCGAACTCGTTCGCCAGCACCGACGCGCTGTTATCGAAGGTGCCGGTGGCGGTGATCGTGGCCGTCACGGTGATGGTCGTATTCGCGCCGGAGGCGAGCGAGGCGATGATGCACGGCAGGGCCGCGCAACCGCCGCCGCTCACATTCGTGATCGACAGGTTCGTCGGCGTGTCGGTGACCTGGATGTTGTTCGCGGTCGAGGGGCCGGCGTTGGCGATGAAGAGCGTGTACTGGATCGAATCGCCGAGGTGATAGGGGGCGGCGGTGATCAACGTCTTGACTACCGAGATGTCGGCCGAGGCGATCGCCGTGCCGTTGTTGCCGGTGTTGTCGGTGTTGTTCGTCAGGTTCGGATCGGGCTGGGTCGCCGTCACGCTCGCTGTGTTGTCGAAGGCGCCGGCGGCGTTGATCGTCGCCGTCACCGTGATCGTGGCGTTCGCGCCGCTGGCCAGCGAGGCGATGGTGCAGGGGAGCGCCACGCAGCCGCCGCCGCTCACGTTCGTGATGGTCAGGTTCGTCGGCGTGTCGGTGACCTGCACGTTCGTTGCGGTGGCGGGTCCGCCGTTGGCTACGAAGAGCGTGTATTGGATCGAGTCGCCGGCGTGGAACGGTCCGGCGGTGATCAACGTCTTGACCACCGAGACGTCGGCCGACGTCGAGAGCGGGACGGTCTTGCTGGAGTTGTTCGAGTTGACGCCGTCGGCATGCGCCGTCGCCGTGTTCGTCACCTGCGCGTTCAGCACGTCGGTGGCGGTGATGACGTACGACGCGGTGCAGGTGATCGACTCGCCCGGATCGAAGAAGTTGTCGAGATCGCCGACCGTGGTGAGCGAGGGGCAGGTCACGGTGGCCTTGTCATCCGTCACCGTCACCGGTCCATCGAGCGTGGCGAAGCCGCTGTTGGTGACGAGGTAGCTGTAGTTCAGCGTGTCGCCGGCGTTGGTGAAGGTGCTCTGCGCCGAGCTCTTGACCAGCGTCAGGCCGGTCGTGGCGTAGGTCGCGGTCGAGTCGTCGGAATTGTGCGGCACGCCGCTGAACGTGCCGGTGGCGTGCGCCGTGTTCGTGTGCGAGCCGGGGGTGATGGTGACCGGGCCGACCACGCAGGTGACGATGTGATTGTCGTTGGCCTGGACCGCCACCGGCAGCGTGATCGCGGACCAGCCGGCGTTGCAGGTCGAGACGTTCAGCGTGTCGTCGGTGATGCTGACGGGGCTCAGCGGAACGTCGCCGGTGTTCTCCACCGTGAACTGGTAGTAGACCGGTCCGGTGGTCACCGGCAGGTACGACGTCCACGGCCCGGTCGGGCTGAGGCCGACCTGCTTGAGGATGCTGATCGATGGATTCGGCGGATTGACCACCAGCGACCCGCTGGCGGTGTTGCCGTTCACCGTCGCGGCGTTGATCACGTGCGAGACGACGCCGCTCGTGTTGTTGTAGGTCCCGGTGACCGGCGCCGTGACGTTGACCGACACGGTGCAGCTGCCGCCCGCGGCGATCGAACCGCCGGAGAAGGAGATCGAGCCGGCGCCGGCGACCGGCGCGAACGTCGGCGCGCCGCAGCCGCTGGTGCTCGGGGAGGGAATCGCGGCCACGACCATCGCTCCCGGCGCGACCGGGAACGTATCGCTGAAGGCGACGCCGCTCAGGGCGTTGTTCTGGTTCGGATTGGTGATGGTGAAGGTGAGCGTCGAGGTGCCGCCGGCGAGGATCGGCGTCGGCGCGAACTGCTTGGCCATCGACGGCGGGAGCACCGCTGTGAGCGACGCCGAGGCGACGCTCGTCGTCGTCGTGCCGCTCTCGGTCGTCGAGAGCGTGCCGCTGATGTTCTGGTGAGGACCGGAGGTCGTGGCCGTGACGTTCACCGCGACCGTGCATGAGCCATTGGCCGGGATCGTGCCGCCGCTGAACGTCAGCGCGGTGTTGCCCGCGGCCGGCGCCCAGGTGCCGCCGCAGGTGGTGGCCGCCGCCGGCGTCGCCGCGACCTGCAGGCCGGTCGGCAGCGTGTCGGTGAAGGCGGCGCCGGTCAGCGCCGCGGCGTTCGTGTTGGTCAGGGTGAAGGTCAGCGTGGAGACGGCGTTCACCGCGATCGGATCGGGGGCGAAGGCCTTGGTGAGCGTCGGCTTGACCGCCGTCGTGCAGCCGGTGAACACCATGTCGTCATAGTTGAGCGACGCGCCGGTGGCGTCGTTGTTGGCGCCGGTCGCCGTGAGCTTGAAGATCGTATTTCCGGAGGTGTTCGTCAGGCCGGTCGCATCGAAGGTGTAGTTCGTGAACGCGATCGGCGGAACGGCCAGGACGATGGGCGCTCCGAACCCGCCGCCGTTGTCGATGGTCAGGTTGTACGCGGTCGGTCCGTTGGCCGGGCTCGGGTTGGACACCCAGAAACTCATCTGGACCGCGGTGTAGTTGGTTGTGTCGATGGTGAACTGAACGAACTGGCCGGCGTTCTTGTAGCCGTTCGTGCGCCACGACGTGGTGTCGATATGCCCGCCCGTGGCGACGATCGCCGCGCTGCCCGGAACGTTTGCCGCCAGCGTGGCGGTGGCGACGTTCGCCGCCTTCACCGTCGGAACGCCGCCGGTGAGATCGGGAGGATTGGCGACCGTGCCGTTCGGCACCGACCAGTTCGCGAGCGTCACGCCGCAGAGTCCCGTGCCGGGGGGCGGCGCGTTGTTGACGTTGAGGATGGCCGACGCGTTGTGCCCGGTGTTGATGGCGTCGATGAAGAGATTGTTCGTCGTGTTGGTGAGCGCGCCGGTGGCTGTCGGCGTGACGTTCACCTTGATCACGCAGTTGCTGTTCGCGGCGAGCGTGCCGTTGGAGAAGGTGATGGAGCTGGCGCCGGCGACGGCGGTCAGCGTCGGCGTGCCGCAGCCGCTGGTGGTGGCGGCGGGCGGGGTGGCGACCACGAGGTTCGCCGGCAGGTTGTCGACGAAGTTGTAGCCGCTGAGCGTGCCGCCGTTCGGATTGGTCAGGGTGATGGTCAGCGCGGAGACGCCGTTGATCGACGCCGGGTTCGGGCTGAAGCTCTTGGAGATGTTCGCGCTGGTCGGATCGATGACGTTCGCGATCCGCGCGCCGGTCGAGAAGTCGGCGTTGTAGTGATAGCTGCTGCCGGAGAAGTCGTAGAGCAGCGTGTTGAGCGGCTGGCTGGTGCCGCCGCCGCTGATCACCTTGATCGTGTAGGTGGTGACGACGTTGCTGCCGCCCGCCTTGAAGTCGCCGCCGACGCAGCTCCGGTAGTTCGGGCTGTTCGGATCGTTCTCCCAGCCGCAGGCGTCGGCGTAGAGCTTGTCGTTCGGGTTCGGGACGTACGGCGAGTTGTCGGCCGAATACGTCGTCGAGACGGAGAGGATCTGGAAGATGGTGTTCGGGAAGTTGATGAACGCTTCGAACTGGTTGTAGCCCTGCGTCGCCGTGCCGCCGTAGAGCTGCACGACGTAGGTGTTGCCTACGATCATGTTCATCGAGCCGCCGGAGGCGACCGACACGGCGTTCAGGATGGTCGTCCCGAACTTCACGTCGCTGATCGAGTTGCGGCTCTGCGAGATGAGGTGCTCGACGTAGAGGTCGCGCGGCGTGACGGTGGAGGCGGTGCCGCTGAAGTCGGTCGCGGTGATGTGGTAGCGCCGCGCCGTGTCGTAGGCGCCGGCGACCTGGTTGACCTCGACTTCGAAGTAGGCGTCGGAGCAGTTCCCTGCGCCGATCGACGCGATGTTGAGACTGCTCGGCGATCCGGTCCGCAGGTTCACGTTCGCGTTCGCCGAATCCCAGACGTAGTTGACCGTGACGTTCGTCGTAGCCACGTCGCTGCAGACGCGCGCGCCGATGGGGAAGTACTTCGGCCCCGCGGTCGGACTGTTGCTGTCCAGACCGATGACGTTCCAGGTGAGCGGCGTCGCGGTGAGCGCGGCGCTCGCCGGAACGGCGATGGCGACGATGAGGGACAGCAGAACGGCCACACGGTAAATCGCTAATTTCATAGTTGTTTCGCCTCGGCACGGAGGGATCGCATGGACGGAGAGCACCCGCTCGCCGCGCATCGACCGCACATCAATTTTTCGGAGATCAGCTGGACGACGCCGATCGGACCCGGCGGTATTGTCAGGGGCCGGAGGGAGGGAGTCAATTCGAAACTTATGTGTGGAAAATTTTGACGAAAAAATCACGTCGAATACGAAACCTTTCGTCGATGTCTACGAAAGATGTCGTAGGCTACCAACTTCTCCCGATCCGGAGCGTCTGAGGAACCATGCGCATGAACTTTCGAGCCGTCAACGTATTGCTTTCCATCCTCGCCTTGTCCGCGCTGGCCCAGACCACCGCCCCCGAGGCTCGGACCTACGTGCCGGCCGATTTCGCGCAGTTCGCGCCGCGGACGGCGTACGACATGCTGACTCGCGTCCCCGGCTTCGGCATCAAGGAAGAGAACCTCGAGCGCGGCCTCGGCGAGGCGACGGGGAACGTCGTCATCAACGGCCAGCGCATCTCCGGCAAGTCGAATGACGTGGTCACGGAGCTGACCCGCATCCCGGCGACGAACGTCGAGCGGATCGAGATCGTCGACGGCGCCACGCTCAATATCCCCGGACTCTCCGGTCAGGTGGCGAACGTGATCGTCCGCTCCGGCGGCATCAGCGGGCAATGGGCCTACCGGCCGGAGTTCCGCTCGTACTACACCGATCCGCTCGTGAGCCGCTTCGAGGTCTCGGTCAGCGGAACGAACGGGCCGGTGCAGTACACGCTCGGCCTCGACAACCGCGGCAATCGCAGCGGCGCCGGCGGTCCGACCTGGATCTACAACCCCGACCGGACGCTGCGCGAGAAACGCGACGAGCAGTGGCGCGGCGACTCGGATCGCCCGCGCCTCAGCGGCCGGTTCGTCTTCGACGCGCCGGGCGACGCGAAGGGGAATCTCAATCTCTCCTACAGCCGGCTGCTGTACGACTACCTGGAGACGGGCACGCGAACGACGTCCGAAGCCGTTCGCCTGCGCCGCGTGACTGAAGACCAGCACGGCCATGAATACGAGGCCGGCGGCGACTACGAGTTCGGCCTCGGCAAGGGGCGGCTGAAGCTGATCGGCGTCGCGCGCGGCAACCGTTTTCCGGACGAGGTCACGGTGGTGACGACCTTCCTCGACGGCTCGCCGTCGGCCGGCAACCGCTTCACGCAGGTCGGCGACGAGCAGGAGCTGATCGGCCGCGGCGAGTATCGCTGGAAGAGCCGCGGCGCGGAGTGGCAGCTCTCGGCCGAGGGTGCGTTCAACAGCCTCGATAACACGTCGCGCCTTTTCGAGATGCGGCCGAACGGACAGTTCGACGAGATCCCGCTGCCGGGCGGCATCGCGAAAGTGGAGGAGGATCGCTACGAAGTGATCGGCAGCTACGGCCGTCCGGTGACGAAGAACCTGACGATGAAGCTGTCGGCGGGCGGCGAGTTCTCACGCCTGGCGCAGGCGGGCGCCGGCGGCACGACGCGCACGTTCCATCGCCCGAAAGGGGAGCTGTCGGCGGCCTGGAAGGTCTCGCCGCGCACGGACGTGAACGTGAAGCTGGCGCGCCGCGTCGGCCAGCTGAACTTCTTCGATTTCCTGGCCTCGGTGGACGTGGCGACGGATGTGGAGAACGCCGCCAATCCCGATCTCGTCCCCGAGCAGAGCTGGGACCTCGACATCGAAGGGGTGCGCAATCTCGACACGCTCGGATCGACGACGCTGCGCCTCTACGGGCGGGTCATCGACGACATCATTGATTACATCCCCATCGGCGCGAGCGGCGAGTCGCCCGGCAACCTCGATCGGGCGACGGTGTACGGCGTCAGCTCGCGCAGCACGCTGAACCTCGACCGCTTCGGCTGGCACGGCGTGCGTGTCGACGCGGAGCTGCAGTGGCAGGGGAGCGAGGTGAAGGATCCGCTCACCGGCCGGAAGCGCCCGATCAGCAACAGCCTGCAGGAGCTGGCAAGCTTCGGCCTGCGCCACGACATCCCGAAGTCGAACTGGGCGTGGGGGACGGATTACTCGTTTCAGTGGAACGCGCAGAACTATCGCCTGACCGAGGTCGGCCGGCAGTGGGAAGGACCGATCTGGGGCGACCTGTACGTCGAGCACAAGAACGTGCACGGCCTGACCATGCGCGCCGGCATGTACAACCTCGTCCTCGCCGACAGCATGTGGGATCGCACGGTGTACACGGGGCGGCGCACCGATCCGGTGGCGTTCATCGAGCATCGCGGCCGCCAGATCGGACCGATCTACTCGTTCGCGGTGCGGGGCAAGTTCTGACGGGGGGACGACGAGGGCGCCTCCCGGCGGGGCGGGCACGGCCCGCTGCGTTTGCGTTCGCGTCAATCGCGATTCGAGCGAGAGTCGCGCGTCCAGGCTAGGCCAACAACGCAGCGGGCCGCGCCCGCCCCGCCGGGAGGCGCTCCGGTCGTCCTCCGTCGTAACATGCGCGCAACATGAAGCCGATGCTGTCGACTGCGGCGGACGCGTTGCCCACGGGTGACGGGTGGCTGTTCGAGCCGAAGTGGGATGGTTTCCGCACGATCGTCTTTCGCGATGGCGATGAGCTCGTGCTGCAGAGTCGCGATGAGAAGCCGATGAATCGCTATTTTCCGGAGCTCATCGAGCCGCTCAAGGCGGGGCTGCCGGAGCGGTGTGTGGTCGACGGCGAGATCGTCATCGCCGGTGCGCACGGGCTCGACTTCGAGGCGTTGTTGTTGCGCATTCATCCGGCGGCGTCGCGGGTCAAGCTGCTCGCGGCGGAGACGCCGGCGTCGTATGTCGCGTGGGATTTGATCGCCCTCGGCGATGAGGATCTGGTCGACGTGCCGCTCGAGACGCGCCGCGCGAAGCTGGAGAAAGTATTGAAGCCGCCGGTGCATCTCTCGCCGGCCACGCGCGATCGCGCGCTGGCCGAGGATTGGTTTCAGCGGTTTGAGGGAGCGGGGCTCGACGGCGTGATGGCCAAGCGTCTCGACTCGCCGTACCGGCCGGGCGAGCGGACCATGATCAAGGTCAAGCACCGGCGGACCGCTGATTGCGTCGTCGCCGGATTCCGCTGGCACAAGACCGGGCCGGGGACGATGATCGGATCGCTCCTCCTCGGTCTTTACGACGACGCCGGCCGGCTGCAGCACGTCGGCGTCACCTCGGCATTCACGAACGTCGTACGCAAGGTGCTCGTCGACGAGCTTGCGCCGCTGCGCGTGAACGCGCGCGAGAACCATCCCTGGAAAGAGTGGGCCGACTTTGCCGGCGAGCAGCGGATGCCCGGCGCGTCGAGCCGCTGGAATCGCGGCAAGGACCTGAGCTGGGAGCCGCTGCGACCCGAGCGCGTCTGCGAAGTCGCGTACGACCACATGCAGGGAACGCGCTTCCGCCACGCCGCGCACTTCATCCGCTGGCGCTTCGACAAGCCGCCCGAGGAGTGCCGCTACGACCAGCTCGAAGTCACCCCCGCCTACGAGCTCGCCCGGGTATTTGGGGTCGCATCTGGAAAATCAACTTAACGCGCCGCGTTAAGTTGATTTTCCAGATGCGACCCCAACTACTTCTTCGCGCGGGAGGGGGCGACGCGGGGGGGCTCGCCTTTCTGTTTCTTGTAGTTCGGGGGCCATGGGGCATCGCCGAGGCCGGAGGCTTCCGAGAGTGCGAGTAGTTTGTCGAGGGAGCCGGCGGATTCGTCGATTCCGGCGGAGGCGTCGTCGCGCGACGGCGCGGTGACGATCGTGAACGCGGCGGGATCGACCGACGGCACTTCGTCCCAGGTCAAAGGCATCGAGACGCGGGCGTCGGGCATCGGGCGCACCGACCACGCGGAGGCGACCGTGCGGTCCTTCGCGTTCTGGTTGTAATCGAGGAAGACGCCGTGACGCTCTTCCTTCCACCACTTGCTCGTGGCGATGTCGGGGACGCGCCGCTCGACCTCGCGCGCGATGGCCAGCGCGGCGCGCCGCACGTCGTCGAACCCCCAGCGCCGCTCGATGCGCACGTTGATGTGAATGCCGCGCGAGCCCGAGGTCTTCGGCCAGCCGTGCAGCGCACATTCTTCCAGCACGTCGCGCACGACCATCGCCACGCGGCGGACGTCGTCGAACGGGACACCGGGACCGGGATCGAGATCGACGCGTAGCTCGTCGGGATGATCGAGATCGTCGGCCCGCACCGGATGCGGGTTGAGATCGATGCAGCCGAGGTTCACGATCCAGAGGAGCTGCGCCGCGTTGTTGATGACGATCTCGCGCGCGGTGCGGCCGGACGGAAAGTGCAGCTCGACCGTGTCGATCCAGTCGGGACGCTTGTCCGGCGCGCGCTTCTGAAAAAACGGCTCGCCGTCCGCGCCGTTCACGTAGCGCTTCAACACGATCGGACGGTTCGCGATCCCGCGCAGCGCGCCCTCGGCCACGGCCGCGTAGTAGCGCGCGAGGTCGAGCTTCGTGTAGCCGGCCTTCGGGAAGTAGACCTTCTCCGGATTGGTGATGATCACTTCGCGGCCGGCGGCTTCGATGGCTGTCTGCTGCGTCTTCGCCATTGCGAAAGTGTATAGAGGTACGCGTTCGCGCCGATGCGTCCGGCGAGCAGGGCGAGCGCGCCGCCGGCCGCGCCGGTCATGTGGAACGCGCCGAGCGTGACGAAGAGCGTGAGCGCGAGGAGCGCCGACTCGACGACCGTCGACATCGTGATCGCCGCGGTGAGGTGGTCGAGGATCCACCGCGCGCGCTGGATCGAGACGATGTATTCGAGCAGCGGATAGAGGATCAGGATGCGCACCGGCCAGATCGCGAACGACGCAAGCTCGCGCGTCAGGCCGGAGAGCCGCTGCAGCCAGAGCAGCTCCAGCGGCGTGCATGCGACGAGCGCGAGCGCCAGCGTGGCGAGCGTCCCGAGGTACAGGGCGGCGCGGCGGACCTCGCGATCGCTGTCGAGTGCGACGCCGACTTCCTGGAACGCGACGCCGCCGCTGCGGAAGAGGAAGATCATCGAGTTCACCACGGGCCAGACGGCGAGCGATTCGATCGGCGCGCGGCCGCGCCCGAGGCCGAACGTGACGAGCGGACCGAGGGCCATGGCCAGCATCGAAGTCAGCGCGAGCGGGAAGTAGAAGCGCGCGATGTGGCGCTGGCGGAGGAGCGTCCCTTCCGCGATGTCGCCGCTCTCCAGGATCGAGCGGACGATGTGCCGCGCCATGAAGCGGCTGGCGATGGCCTCGAGCACCACGCCGGAGACGAGCGCCAGCGCGCCGACCAGCGCGCCCGGCAGCCGGAAGACGAACGCGAGCAACGCGGCGGTGATCGACATCGTGGTGAGGCGGACGATCGTCCCGTACGCCACGCGGCGGGTGAGGTGATGGCGGACGAGGATCCCCTGGTAGAAGCGGCGGTAGCCGATCGCCGCCGGCCAGCAGATCATCGCGGCGGTCGACATGTGGGTGAGGCGCGCGATGCCGTGCGGCAGTCCGATCAGGCGCTCGGCGAGGAAGTCGAAGACCGGCGGCACGGCGAGCAGCAGCATGCCGGCGGTGACGATGGCGTTGAGGATGTTGGCGAAGCGGCGCAGCGCGAGGTACGACGCGCGGTCGCGCACCAGCGCGGCCGAGGCCGAGAGCAGCATCATGATCGGCGATTCGATCAGCCAGGCGAGCGAGATGGCCACGCCGAACGCGGCGAGGCTGTACGCCGCCTCCGGCATGCGAGCCACGATCGCCGCGACGTACGGCCCCTCGAGGGCCATCATGAACCACGTCGCCGCGAGCGGGAGCCAGAAGCGGATGATGAATTGGATCGACTTTGACATTGGTGATTGAGCGATTGAGCTGTTAAGCGGTTGAGCTCAACAGCTTAATCGCTCAAAAGCTCTACCGCTTGCGCGCGAAGACGCGCCATGCGATAGTTAAGCGATTGCTTAACCAATCCGCACTCGACCGCGTCTTCGTCGCCCTCGCCGATCCGACCCGCCGGCACATCGTGGAGCGGCTCTGCCGCGGGCCGGCGTCGGTAAGCGAGCTGGCCGAGCCGCACGCCATGTCGCTCCCGGCCGTCTTCCAGCACCTGCAGGTGCTGGAGGCGAGCGGGCTGGTGATCTCGGAGAAGAACGGCCGGGTGCGGACCTGCCGCATCAACAAGAAAGCGCTGCAGGCCGCGGAGCAGTGGATCGCCCGCCGCCGCACGGCCTGGGAGCGCCGCCTCGACCGCCTCGGCGACTACCTGGAGAAAGGACACGAATGACTCATCACTCCACCTTCACCATCGAGCGGACGTATGCGACCACTCCGGCGCGCGCGTTCGCCGCGTGGGCCGACCCCGCCGCGAAGGCGCGCTGGTTCGCCTGCCACGACGACTGGCGATCGGAAGGACACCAGCTCGATTTCCGCCCCGGCGGAAGCGAACGCCTCGACACGTATCCCTCCGGCGGCGGTCCGGTGCACGCCTATCGCGCGACGTATTACGACATCGTCCCCGACGAGCGGATCGTCTACGCCTACGAGATGTACCTCGGCGAGACGCGCATCTCCGTCTCGCTGGCGACGGTGCTGTTCGAAGGACGCGCGGGAAAGACGCTGCTGACGTTTACCGAGCAGGTGGTGATGCTCGACGGATCCGACGACGTCGCGGGCCGCGACGAAGGAACGCGCGCCGGTCTGGAGAATCTCGCGCGGGAGCTCGAACGATGAAAAGTTTCCTGACCTTGCTATTGCTCGCGCCCGCGGCGTTCGCCGGCGAGTACGCCGATGTGAACGGCCTCCATCTCTATTACGAGGTGCACGGAAAACCGAGCGCCAATCCGCCGCTCGTCCTGCTGCACGGCGGCGGCTCGACGATCGAGACGTCGTTCGCGCCGGTGCTGCCGGAGCTGGCGAAGCATCGCCAGGTGATCGCCTTCGATCAGCAGGGACACGGCCGCACCGCCGACATCCTCGACCGCCCGTTCAGCTTCGAGCAGTCGGCCGATGACACCGCGGCGCTGCTCGCGCACCTCGGCGTCAGGCAGGCCGATTTCATCGGCTACAGCAACGGCGGCACGATCGCCATGCAGATCGCCATCCGCCACCCGAAGCTCGTGCGCAGGCTCGTGCTGATGTCGTCGAACTACCGCCGCGACGGCATGTACCCGTGGTTCTGGGACATGATGCAGCACGCCTCGCTCAAGGACATGCCGGCCGAGCTGAAGGAGACGTACCTGCGCCTCGCCCCACATCCGGAACAGCTGCAATCGTTCCACGACAAGTCGGTCAGGCGGATGCTGGAGTTCAAGGACATCCCGTCCGAATCGCTGAAGGCCATCCAGTCGCCGGTGCTGGTGATGATCGCGGACAACGACGTCATCCGCCTCGAGCACGCCGTCGACATGTACCGCCTCTTCCCGCACGCACAGCTGGCGATCATGCCGGGCGCGGACCACATGAAGATGGTCGAGTGGCGCGCGCCGCAGGTGGCGATGGTGGAGGCGTTCCTCGGGGACTAGCCATCACCTGACCACCCGCCCGCCCGCGATTGCGAGGTGCTCGTTTTCAAGCCGCCGTTGCCTGCGTCGAGGGGAGCGGACGTCTCGTCCGCTCCGGGCGGGTGATAATCGCGCCCTTGTCTCTCCCTCTCCGTCTGACGCTCGGGCTGGCGATTGCGGGCCAGCTCCTCGTGCTCCTCGGAATCGTCGGGGCGGTCGGCGCATGGTTTTTCCTCCCGCTCGGAGTGATCGTGATTCTGGCCGTGCGCGGGACGAAAATGCGCTGGCAGCCGCTGATCGCGGCGCCGCCGCTGGTCGCGCTCGCGCTCTATCCGCCGATCGCATTCGACGAGACGCTCTATCACCTGCCGATGGTGCGGGCTATCGCGCGGTCGGGGGCGATCCGCTTCTTTTCCGATCTCCGTTGGCCCGTCTTTCCGGAGCTCCAGGAGCTGCTCTGCGTGCCGCTGTTTCTCGCATTCGGTGATACGGCGACGCACCTGGTCGCGGTGGTGGAGATCGTGTTGCTCGCGGGAATCGTCTTCGAGTGGGGAGGGTGGCTCGCCGCGGCGCTGGTGCTGGGGAATCCGATCGTGATGCAGATCGGATCGGTCACGTACGTCGAAGCGGCGTTGATGCTGTTCGTCGCCGCCGGCTTCTACTGCCTCGATCGGGAGTGGCCCGTGCTCGCCGGATTTCTTCTCGGCACCGCGTGCAGCGTGAAGTACCTCGGGCTGTATTTCGCGGCGGCCGGACTCCTTTACGCCTGGCGCAAAGCGCCGCGCTATCTCCCGGGCCTCGCGGCAGGCATGCTGCCGATGTACGGCGTGATCACGTATCTCGGAGGAAATCCCGTTTTTCCGTTCTTCGGCTCCACGGCGTGGAATCCGCACCTCGTGCACGCAGGCGGGAACGCCTGGCGGCTCTTCCGGGACATCACGTTCGCGCGCCAGCACGTGAACTGGCAGCCGCCGTACTCGCCGTTGTTCGCGGTCTCGCTGTTGATCACGCTCATCGCCGCGACGCGGAACAGGAAGGCGGCATTCGTGGCCGCGGTGTGCGTCGGCTACATCGCGATCTTCATGTTCCTGCCGCAGGACTCGCGGTATCTGTTGCCGCTGCTGCCGCTGGCGAGCGTGGTCGCAGCAAAGGCCGTTCCCCGGAAGCACGTCGCGGCGATTTCGCTGATCGCGATCCTTCCCGGTTTCGCATACGCGGGATATCGGATCGCGAAGCAGGGCCTCCCGCCGATGAACGCGGAGCAACGCCGCGCGTATCTCGAACGGCACATCCCGGAGTACCGCGCGCTCGAGCATCGCGGCGCGGGCGTGATCTACGTCTGCGGCGCGGAGCAGTTGAAATACTACGGCGGCGACGATCTCGCCGGCGAGGTCATCGGGCCGTACACCTCGATGCCCGCGAATACGCGCTACCTGTTGATCTCGCGCGGCAAATGCGCGGCGCCGCCCGGCTTCCAGCGGATTTACGCCGACAGCGCGGCCGAGCTCTGGCGGCGATAGCGCTCGATCACGTCGATCGCCGCGCCGTCGGCGACGACGCGTCCTTCCGCCACCCAGATCGCGCGCGAGCAGAGACTCTCCAGCGGCTCGAGCTCGTGCGACACGACGACCACCGTCGCGCCGTTGCGCACGAAGCGCGCGATCCGCGCGTTGCACTGGCTGCGGAACGCGGCGTCGCCGACGGCGAGGATCTCGTCGAGCAGGATCGTCTCGGCGTCGATGGCCGTGGCGACGGCGAAGGCGAGGCGGGCGACCATGCCGGTGGAGTAGGTCCGCAGCGGCGCGTCGATGAACGGCTCGATGCCGGAGAAGTCGATGATCTCGTCGGCGCGCGAGCGCATGGAGGCGCGCGAGCATCCGAGGAGCGCGCCGTTGAAGAAAATGTTTTCGCGGCCCGAGAGCTCGGCCTCGAAGCCGGTGCCGAGCTCCATCACCGGGGCCACCGTGCCGCGCGTGACGGCGACGCCGGCCGAGGGCGGAATGATGCCGGCGGCGACGCGCAGCAGCGTCGACTTGCCGGCGCCGTTCGGTCCGATGATACCGACCGCCTCGCCGTGGTGGATGGCCAGCGAGACGTCGTGCAGCGCGTAGAACCAGGGCGATCTCCCGTGCCCGCTCAGGCCGCGCACCACCGTCTCCTTCAGGCTGCGGATCCTGGTCTCGCGATAGCGGACGCTCACGCCGTGCAGTTCGATCACGTTCATGTTCAGAGGTGCGCGTGGAAGCGCGGCGCGGAGTGGCGGAAGATCATCCAGCCGGCGGCGAGCGATCCGAGGGAGATGACCGTGGCCACGAGGAGCGTCCGCGGCGCGGGGACGATCCCGTAGTAGATCGGATCGCGGACGATCTCGACGATGTAGACGAGCGGATTGAGCTTGATCAGCCAGCGGTAGCGCTCCGGGACGATGGAGAGCGGATAGATGATCGGCGTCAGGTACATCAGCGCCGGCATGCCGGCCTGCACCATCTCCCGCACGTCGCCGAAGAAGATGGAGATCGCGGTGAGGGCCAGCGCCGCGCCGAAGCTGAAGATGCCGACCAGCAGCAGGCTGACCGGCAGGAACCAGAGCGACGCGCGCAGCGGCGCGCCGACGACGAGCATGATGGTGAAGAGGACGATGAGCGACAGGCCGACGTTCACCAGGCCGGAGACGACGGTCGAGAGCGTGAAGATCGACGGCGGCACGCGCACGCGTTTCATCAGCGGGCCGTTCCAGGCCACCGCGGCCATGGCGTTCGTCGTCGTCTGGGCGAAGAAGTTCCAGGCGATGTACGCGGAGAGGAAGTAGGTCTCGTAGTGCGGAGAGTTTCCGCGGAAGATGGCGGAGAAGACGACGACGAAGATCAGCATCAGCAGCAGCGGATGGAGCATCGTCCAGAGGAATCCGAGGAGGGAGCGTTTGTAGCGGACGGTGAGGTCGCGGTGCACGAGCTCGTACAGCAGCGCCGCGTGGTGCCAGATGTCGCGGAGCTCTTCGCGCCAGCGCAGCGGCCGCCCTGCGACGTAACGGCGCTCGATCACGGATGTCGACACGGCGCGCACTCTACAATCAGAGGGGCGCGGACGTCTCGTCCGCACGATCGGGCGCGAGCGCCGATGAACGTCCGCCTCGCGGACATGTGCGGACGAGACGTCCGCACTCCTCTATGAGCCTTCTTCGAAAGCAACCACTCGACTGGACGCGCGGGGCGGGACGCGCGCCCGCCGCGCGGCCGCGATCCGTCGACGTGATCATCCCGGTCTACGGCGCCGCCGATGATCTGCGGCGCTGCCTCGACAGCGTGGCGAAGCACACCGATCTCGAGCGCCATCGCGTGCTGATCGTGCTCGACGGGCCGCAGGAGCCTGTTCCCGATTTTCCCGCCACAATCCTCCGCAACGATCAACGCCTCGGGTTCGTTCACAGCGTCAACCGCGGGATGCGCGAATCGAGGTCAGACGTCGTGCTGCTGAACAGCGACACGATCGTCACCGCGAGCTGGCTGGAGAAGCTGATCGACGCAGCGTATTCATCGGGCGACGTCGGCACGGTGACGCCGCTCTCGAATGACGCGACGATTTGTTCGATCGCAATGCCCTCGAACAACGACATCGACGCGTTCGTCGCTGATATCGAGCGCGTGTCGCAACGAACGTATCCGCTGCTTCCCACCGGCGTCGGCTTCTGCTTCTACATCCGCCGCGCGCTTCTCGACGACATCGGCGACTTCGACGCCGAACGTTTCGGCCTCGGATACGGCGAGGAAAACGATTTCTGCCTGCGCGCGCTCGATCGCGGCTGGCTGCACGTGTGCGATGACGCGACGTTCATCCATCACGCCGGTCACCGCAGCTTCGGTGAATCGCGCCGGTCGCAGATGCGCGCCGCGGGCCGGACGCTGAGCCGACTGCATCCGCGGTACATGGCGACGATCGCCGCGTTCATGAAGCGCGATCCGCTCGCCGCGGTGCGCAGGCGGATCGGCGCGCTGCGCATCGTCCACCTCGTCCACGGCTGGCCGCCGTTCCAGCGCGCCGGCACGGAGCTCTACGCCTACTGGCTCGTGCAGCGGCAGCGCGAGTCGCATCACGTCGCGGTCTACACGCGCGGCAGCGATCCGGCGCGCGCCGAGCGGGAGGCGATCGAGCTCGATGATCGCGGCGTGCGCGTGCGCTTCGTGACGAACAACTTCACGGCACGCAATCCGCTGCGGCGCAACGCCATCCGCGACGGCGCGCTGGAGCGCGACTTCGAGCGCTTCCTGAAGGACGAGTCGCCCGACCTCCTGCACGTGCACCATCTCGCCGGCCACGCGTTCTCGCTGATGCGTGTCGCGCGGCGGCTGCGCATCCCGATCGTGCTGCAGGTTCAGGACTGGTGGTTCCTCTGCGCGCGCGTGAATCGTTTCGATCGCGACGGCAGGCGATGCAGCGGACCGGCGCCCGCGAAGTGCGCGAGCTGCGTGACGCTCACGCGGCTTCCGGGCAATCGCCTGCTGCACGCCATCCGCAGATTCGCGGCGCGTTCCGCACTCCGCGCGGCCGACGCATACATCGCCGGATCGAACGCCATCCACGACGATTACGCGACGGTCGTCGACGCGCCGTTTCACGTCATCCCGTACGGTGTCGCCATTCGCCCCTCGCGCGAGCAGCGGGGGCCCGCGAAAAGGCCGATCCGCCTCGGCTACATCGGCTCGCGCGCGCCGCACAAAGGCATGCACGTCGCGGTCGAGGCGATGCAGGGGATCGATCCGAACGACGCGACGCTGCTCGTCTTCGAACAGTTCGAGGAGAGCGAAAAGCCGCGCGTCTTCGCCTCGATGGACGTGCTGCTCATGCCGTCGATCGGACTCGAATCGTTCGGCCTCGCGGCGCGCGAGGCGATGGCCTGCGGCGTGCCGGTGATCGCGACGTCCGGCGGCGCGCTCGATGAGTTGCCGGGCGCGGAGCTCGTGCCGCCCGGCGACGCAGCGGCGCTGCGCGCGAGCATCCAACGCCTCATCGACGATCCGTCGATTATCGATCGCCGCTCGGCGCAGCTGCCGGTACCGAAGGGCGACGAGGAGCATGCCGTCGAGATCGAGCGCGTCTATCGAACGGTGCTGCAGCGATGATCCGCACCGTGGCGGCGGTCGTTCGCGGAGAAGGCATTGCCTCGGCGCTGCGGCGGGCGGGCGAACGGGTCGAAGAAGCGTTGCAGCACGGCGTGATGCGAATGCGCGGCGGATCGCTGCATGCCGCGGTTTTGAACTACTGCGCGATGAGTGTCGCGCCGCGCATCGGCGGTGTGGCGATCCAGCTCCGCGCGCGTCTGCGCATCGAGCAGCGCCATCGCAACGTCGCTCTGCTGCATCCGAACGGACTCGAAGTCAACGGCCGGCTCCGCGGCGTCACGAGCATTCGCGACGCGCTCGCGCTCACCGGCGCGAAGCTTCTGCACGTCGAAGGAACATTCGGCGTGGATTCCGGCGAGATCGCGCGGTTGCACGTGCCGTACATCGTCAGCGTGCATGACTTGTCGGCCGCGCCGGAATTGCTCGCGTCGGCGGCCGCGGTGATCTTTCCGTCCGGCTACCTGCGCGACGCCTACGCGACCGAGGGCATCGTCATCGAACCGGGCGTCGACTCGGTCGCCGTCCATGGCGGCGGTGATGGCGTCGCGTTCGCCGGCAGCGTAAAGCGTCACAAGGGCGCGCACCTGTTGCCTGAAATCGCCCGCCTGCTCGATCGCGAATTGCACGTCTTCGGCGGCGGCGACGAGGATCTCTTCCGCGCGCTGCGGCGCGTACCGAACATCGTCATTCACGGCTACTACCGCGCCGGCACGCTGCCGTCGCTGCTGGCGCGGCATCGCATCGGACGGGTCATCCTTCCGTCGGTCGTGCCGGAGGCGTACTCGCTGGCGTTGTCGGAGGCATGGCTCGCCGGCGCGGCCGTCACGGCGTTCGACCACGGCGCGATCGCCGAGCGCATTCGGCGGCAGGGCGGGGGATGGCTCGCGCCGCTCGAGTCGGGGGCGGCGGGACTTGCCGGCATCATTAATAGAGAGGACGGCGGACGAGACGTCCGCTCCCCACATGTCGCGACGGCCGAGGACGCGGCGAAGAAATACCTCGCCCTCTACTCAGCGCCCGGTGCCGGCCAGTGACGTCGACACGGCGCGCAGCAGCAACCGGAAATCGAGCCACACCGACCAGTCGCACATGTACATCAGGTCGTAGCGGAGCTTGACCTCGGGGCGCGTGTCGTATTCGGCCGAGACCTGCGCCAGGCCGGCGATGCCGGGGCGCACCAGGCAGCGGAGATCGAAGTCGGGGACGTCGCGCATGATCTCCGCGACGAGCTCCGGCCGCTCGGGCCGCGGACCGACGAGGCTCATGTCGCCGCTGAAGACGTTGAGCAATTGCGGCAGTTCGTCGAGGTGATACGGCCGCAGGAACACGCCGGCGCGGGTGACGCGATCGTTCGCCATGGAGCGGAACTTCCACATGCCGTACGGCTCGCCGCCGAGGCCGACGCGGCTCTGGCGGATGAGGATCGGGCCGCCGTCGTCGAGCTTGATGGCGATCGCGGCGAGAATCGACAGCGGCGCGGTCGCGATCATCATCAGCACGCTGCCGGCCAGATCGATCGAGCGCTTCACGGCGGCGCTGATGCCGTAGCCGCAGCTCACGCCGACCTCGACGAGCGGTTGATCGCCGATCCAGCCGAGCATGCGCGAAGCGAGCAGCGCGTCGGCGTGCGAGGCGAGCATCAGGAATCCGCGCGGGCCGCGGATCCGCAGCAGCTCGAGCCGCGTCCGCGCGTTGATGTGAGGTGAGACGCAGATCACCTCCTCGGCGTCCCGCAGTTGCGCGGAATCGAACGATCCGCTCATCCGGCCGATCACGCGAATGCGCTGGTCGCTGATCAGGCGCAGGCCGTCGAGCGCTTCGTCGATGTCGTCGACATCGCCGACCAGGAACGTGTCGCGTCCCCGAATCGGCGCCACAGTACGCAGGAGGCGGCGCCAGGCCGGTACCGCGATCAGCTCGAGCAGCGGAACGGCGAGGAAGACGGTGCGGCGCAGCGGGCGCGCGAGGGCGACGCCGCCGAGCGCGATGAGCGCGGCCTGGATCACCAGCGCGGTGACGATCGACGGACGCGTGCGCGGCGTGACGCGGTCGTTGTTGAAACCACTGAGCGAAAGCGCGACGACCAGAGAGAGCGCGAAGAGGATGACGATCGGCGCGTCGAGCGCGAACTTCCACGGCGGCGGCAGCAACTTCGCCGTGGCGAGCAGCGCGCCCCAGCCGATGAGGAAATCGCCGGCGATCAGCACGATGACGCGAAACGCCCGTTCCTTCGAGCTCGGACGGATCAAGCGGCGGCCTCGGCGTCGATGATCGTCGCCAGCCGATCGAGCGTCGTCTGGCGCGCGTAGATCGCTTCGACCACCGCGCGAAGTTCCGGCTTCGGCGTCGCGGCCAGTGCGGCGGCCGCGAACGAACGCGTGTCATTCGCGACGAGCGAGTGCTGCTCGAGCTCGGGCAGTCCGCGCATCGCCATCGTCGTTGCCACGATGGCGCAGCCGCCCTCCGCCGCCTCCAGCACTTTGTTCGATTGTCCCGTTCCGTAGCGCACCGGAAAGAGCGCCACGCCGACGCGGCGCGCGAGTGTCGCGATGTCGTCGACCGGCGATTGCACGCTGATTCCGTCGCGGCCGTGCGCGGCGCGGATGCGTGCGGGAGCGTCGGCGCCGGCGACGATCAGCGTCGCGCCCGGCCGTTGCGCGCGGATGGCGGGCCAGATCTCATCGAGCAGCCACGACGCCGCGTCGGCGTTGGCGAAGTAGGCGAGGCGTCCCCAGAATCCGAAGTCGAACGCGCGCGGCGCATTGGCCAGCGGCGCGATGGAGACGCCGTTCGAGATCGCCAGCGCGTCGAGCTCCGCCGAGTCGTTCGCGCTGACGACGACGACGCGATCGTAGGCGGCGACGGCGTCCCGCTCCGCGCGCGCGACGCGGCGCGACTCGGCGCGCCAGAACCAGCGCGTCAGCAGCGACGCTTCGCGCGCGCGCTCGATCATGCTGCCGCGCAGCGAATCGATGGCGTCGAGCACGTGCAGCCCTTTCGGCAGAACACGTCGGACCCACGGATCGAGCCGCGACAGCAGCACGACGGTGGCGTCGAATTCGCCGAGGTCGTTTTGCGCGCGCTCGATCGCGGCGGACCAGTCGTAGGGCGCGGCGAGCAGCGCGTGCGCCGGCGCGCCGCCGAGGACGCGCAACGCTCCGGCGATGCCGCGCGCCGGTGAGAATGCGGCGGCGTGGAAGCGAAAGCGGGGCGCGTCAGCGGGCACGTTACCGGGTGGCGACACGAGCGCGACGTCGGCCTGATTCTCCAGCGCGGCCAGCCAGATGGCGGCGCGCAGGCGATCGCCGGTAAAGCACGGCCACGGAAACCGTGATGTGAGGATTAATACTTTCACGCGAGTCGGACCAGTCGCGGGCGAGGGGAAGGGTACCAGAGTTAGTTGACCGTTGGTCGTTGGCAGTTGGCAGAATCTACGAATCCGCGAACGGCCAACTGCCAACTGCCAACTGCCAACGGTCAACTGCCAACGGTCAACTGCCAACTAACATGCGTATCCTCATTCTCACGCCGCGTCTTCCGTGGCCGCCGACCGACGGCGGACGCGTGGCGATGTCGCGCCTGGCGGGCTCGCTCGCGGCGTGCGGCGCCGAGGTGGAGATTCTTTCGCTGAACCCGCGCAAGCATCGCGGCGTGGCGGGCGGGCCGTTGCCGATCGAGGCGGTCGACATCGACACATCGAGGCTCGTCATTCCGTCGCGTCGCGTGCCGTACGTCGTGGCGCGATTCATCTCGCGCCAATATCGCGACGCGTTGATCGCGGCGTTGGCGCGGTTCAAGCCGGACGTCGTGCAGATCGAGAGTCCGTTCCTGCTGCCGTATGCGGAAGTCTGTCGATCGATCACCGCCCTTCGTTCGCTCAACGTGGAGTTCAGGATCTGGGAAGGTCTCGCGGCAAACGAGCGCAATCCGTTGCGCCGGATGGCGTTGCGTCGCGTCGCGTCGTCGCTGCGGACGTACGAGCTGCGGGAGATGGAGAAGGTCGACGCGATCGTGCCGATTTCCGAGGACGATGCGCACGACTTCCGCGAGCGCGGATGCACGCGGCCCATGCATGTGGTGCCGTGCGGCGTGGTGTTGCCCGAGGTCGGTGAGGCGGTGCCGGGAACCGTCGGCTTCATCGGCTCGCTCGACTTTCTCCCGAATCAGGAAGCGGTGAGCTGGATCATCGACCGGCTCTGGCCGCGCGTCGTCGCGCGAGCGCCGGAGGCGCGGCTGTCGATCGCCGGAAGCTCGCCGCCGGAGTGGCTGCGGCGAAAGGCGGGCGGCGTCGATCTTCGCGGTCAGGTCGACGACGCGCAGGCGTTCGTGCGCGGGATGTCGGTGATGATCGCGCCGCTCTTCGCCGGCGGCGGGATGCGCATCAAAGTGCTCGAAGCGATGGCCCTGGCCAAACCGATCGTCGCCACGACCCTCGGCGCCGGCGGCATCGAGCACGATGGAAGCGTCGTGATCGCGGACGACGTCGAATCATTCGCCGGCGCGGTCGTGCGTCTGCTGCGCGATCGCACCGCAGCCGCACGCCTCGGCGCACACGCACGCGAGGTCGTCGCGCGCCGCTACGACAGCGACACCCTCGCGCGCGGGCTGCTCAGCTTCTACGAAACACTCTGAGCACCACGCGCGCGAAGAGCCACCACGCGCCGCCGTAATGCGACTGCCCCCAGGTCAGCAGATCGCGCCGCAGCCGCTCGCGATCCTGTCCGCCGATCGTTTTCCCCAGTCCATGCACGACGCGCGCGTCGTCGACGATGCGCACGCCCCAACCGGCCTTCGCCGCGCGCAGGCAGAACTCGATGTCCTGGCAGTAAAAGAGGAAGCGCTCGTCCAGCGGACCGGCGACGTTCCAGACCTCGCGGCGAAACGCCATTGCCGCGCCGCTGACCCAGTCGATCCTGCGTTTGGGCGGACGAGACGTCCGCCCCCCTCGAAGCAGTTTTGCGAAGCGGCCGAGACCACTCACCGCAGCGACCATCCACGCGAGTGTCGGCGTCGCGCCACCGCTCCATTGCGCTGTCCCGTCTTCGTTCAACAGCTGCGCGCCCGCGACACCGAGCCGCGCATCGCCCGCGAACGCATCGACGAACGCCTGCAACGCTGCCGCTTCGCCGATTGCATCGCTGTTCAGCAGCAGGATGATGTCGCCGCGCGCCTCCGCCACGCCGCGATTCGCCGCGGTGGCGAACCCGCGATTCACATCGAGCCGCACCACGCGCACTTCAGGCGGCATCACCGACGCCGTCCCATCCGTCGACCCATCATCGACGACGATCACCTCCGTCCCCTCCGGCATCGACGCGAGCACCGCACGGCAACAGCCGAGCGTCATCGACGCGGTGTTGAAGGTGGGGATGACGACGGAGAGGTGAGGCAAGGCGAGAGCAGCATACCGTTGCCGCTGGACACCAAGCCATGTATGTGCATTAGTATTCTTATGTACATACAATGCAACGCATCGGTGAACGGACCAAAACCAAACCCGAACTAAGCGGCTTCAGCCATTCCTTTCTCATCCGCTGACCGCTAAGTTCCTTACTGACAACTATGCGCGTCGCATTCATTCAGGAATTCAAGGAGTCCACCGTGAGCCCTCGTCCATCCCGGGTTTTCTTCCCTCTCCTCCTTCTGGCGACGCTGCCGATGCTCGCGGCCGACGTCCTCTTCCCGGCGCCGCTGCACGTCACGCGGCGCGTCCACGACTCCATCAGCGGCTCGACCACCACCGTCGAGCAGTACTGCTACGGCAACCGCGTCGTCACGGTGCGCGGGCCGGTCACCACCATCGCCGACTACGACAAGAACGAGATCACGGAGATCGACCGCGCCGCCGCCACCTACAGCGTCTCGCGCTTCGACCAGGTGGCGAAGGCGCTCCATCCGAAATCGATCGCTACGCCGGCCATCGCGTCGAACGCGACGCGCAGCTGGAACCTCCGGCCGCTCGGCCGCAACGGAGCGCTGTCGGCCCGCAGCACCGACATCTTCGAAGCCGATCGCGACGACGCCGGAGGGGTGAAGCGACACGTGCGCATCGGCATCGACTCGCGCGTCGCGCTTTCGAAGGACGCGCTCGACATCCTCACCGGTTCGGCCTTCCCCGGCTCGCCGAAAGACGAAGACGCTGCCATCGCCAACGCGGCGAAAGGACGCGCGGCGAAGGCCGACGCGTACGGACTCCCGGTCGAGCAGCTCTTCCGCTTCGAAGCGGAAGGAGAGCAGGCCGAGTACCGCGACGTGGTGCTCCGCGTCGGCGAGGAAGCGCCGCCGGCCGACGCCGTGGCCATCCCGGCGGGCGCGAAGCTCGTCGAGTCGCGCCTCATCCAGACCACGCGAATGCTCGACGCCATCGACCGTCTCCCGCTCGACGGCTTGAAGAAGACTCCTTAGCGCCACGCGGACGAGGTTCCTGATGCTGCGACTTTTTCGACGGATCACTTTCGCTGTTTTGATCACCCTCGCGTGGGGCAGCGTTCCGGCCCTCGCCGGCAACATCGTCTCGGCCGACCTCCAGATCCAGGGCGCCGGCCTGCGCGTCGTCACCATCGCGGTCGGGACCGGGATCGACATCCCGGCCTCCATCCAGACGGAGTTCGGCGGTAAGCAGAACGACGACGCGCCGACGGTCGAAGGACTGATCGCCGCCGGCGACCTCACCGGCCCCGGCATCGACACGCCGATCCGCCTGGAGACGGCACCGGGACACCGCTTCCAGATCCCCGCGCTGTCGCGCAAGGGGACCTACCTTTTGCAGAACATCCGGCTGATCAAGGACGGCGAGTTCCTGCAGCCGGCCACGCCTTCGGTCGCCACCATCACGGTTTCGGAATTGCTGGTGACCGAGGTCAAGGTCAGGCAGCTGACGCCAGAGGAACTGCGCGCGCGCGGCATCAGCATCGACGACCGCAACTTCGAAGTTTACGAATACACCTTCTCCTTCTTCGTCGACGGCAAGATCGTCGAGATCCCGTTCCCCGTGATCATCGACAAGCGCACGCATGAAGTGCGCGAGATCGCGAAGGAAGAGGAGTACAAGCTTCCGCCGGTCACCAACGTCACGCCGCCGCGCTGGTCGCCGCCGGCGGTGGCGCCGTTCGAGCTCGGGCCGGGCGCCGACTTTCCGAGCGAGCAGCAGCCGGACCGGGAGAAGGGGAGCAGCCGTCCCTCCATCCCCGCGGCGCTGGTGATTCCGAACAGCCTCGGCGTGCTGCATCAATTCTTCGCCGTCACGCTGATGGTGACGAACGGCGCGCCTCAAGGCTCGAGCGTCGTCCTCGACAGCGTCAACGCGCTGATCAAAACGCCGGCCGAGCTGCGTACCGTCAAGTCGCTGCCGCCGGTCGCGTTCAATCAAGCCGTGCCGATCGTCGATCCGACCACCGGCGCCACGTTCCTCGTCGCCCAGGCGCAGGGGAGCGCGGAGTGGACGGTGGAAGGACTCAAGCCCGGCACGCACACGCTGGAAGTCGAAGTTCACGCCACCTACAAGTCGCCCGGCCAGGCCGACTTCCCGCTCAAGGGCACCGTGCGCGCGACGATCGTCGTGCACGACCCGCGCTTCAACATCAACTTCTCGCATCCCGACACGGTCCGCAAAGGGATCGATTACTCCACCTACTCCTTCATCACCAACATGAGCGGCGTGCCGCAGACGATCCACGTCACGAACGTGCTGCAGGCCTGCTCGGTCAATCCGACCGCCAACGTCTGCCGCCTCGATGAGACGCCGGAGTTCGTCGACCTGACCATCCCCGCCGGCGAGATGCGGATGGTCGAGTACAAGCTGCGGCCGAACATCACGGGCCACGTCTTCGCCAGCGCCGGCAGCGTGAGCGACGACAACATCACGGCCTCGGTGCAGCTCTTCATGGGAGTCAGCGAAAGCGGCATTCCGCTCTCGCCGGTGACGCTGGTGATGCCGTACTACGCGCGGTACGTCAGCCAGGACCTGATCTCTCCCAACCTCCAGCTCCTCGGTCTCGGCTACAGCCTGGCGACGGCTCCGCTGACGCAGGCGCTGGCGAAGCATCCGCGCGTGATCAAGACCGACGTCTTCGAGCGCGCGGTCGACATCGCCCGCGCCGGCCAGCGCATCTTCCTCGGCGAAGACACACGCGACTCCATGGCCCACATGTCGCTCGATCTCCTCGGCAACTCTCTCGAGCTGCGCGAATGGGACGACCTGCGCAGGCAGGAGAAGAGCGGACGCATCGCCGGCGCGAGCGTCGCCCGCGAGCTGGAAAAGGGAGCGGACGACATCAATGCGTTCGTGACGCGATTCGCGTCGACGACGGCACATCGCGGGGGATACACGCTCGCGGTCGTACAGGGTCCGGCCGAGCTGTCGGTGAAGGCGTTGCCGTCGGGCGCGACGATGAGCGTCGCGAACGAGGCGGCCGAGGGGTGGTTGCGGAATGTGCCGTACGGCGATCTCTCGCGGTTCAGGAATGGACAGATCGCGATGGTCGGACGCTGGGGCTCCGCGCTCGAGCTGGGCATCACGCCATCGGCCACCGGATCGATCTCGCTCGACGTCATCTATCCGAACACCACCGACGGCTCGCTCCTCCGCGCGCATGTCGACATCAACGGCACCGCGGGCAAGAAGCTCACGCTGACCATCGATCGCGGCAATCAGCAGCTGAGCGTGCGCGACGACGTCGATGGAATCGCGGCGGTGCCGAGCGTCACCACCGTGCAACCCGAGCCGATCCATCTCATCGGCGCGCGGCAGGACATGCACCTCGACGAAGAAGGGCACAAGGTCTCGGTGCTCTTCAGCCGGCCGGTCAGGATCGCTGACGGCGACGACTGGCTGAAGAAGTTCCACGGCCACGTGCACCTGAACAAGGACGGCGTCAACTACAACGCCGACCGTCCGATGTCGGCGGCGGCGCTGCAGGGCGACAGCCGCGTGGTGAACGTCACGTTCGATCACGCGCTGTCGCAGAACGCGACGTACACGCTCGACGTCGATCCGGTGCTCGATCCACTGACCGATCCGCACAACTACACGAGCGTCACCTTCCCGCAGCCGCTCGTGCCGGTCATCGACAACGACAAGCCGGGCGGCATCATCTACGGCCACGTCTTCAAGGGCGACAACACGGCGATCCCGAACGCGGAAGTCGTGCTGCGGCCGGAAGGCGCGCCGCAGTACGACCTGTCGGCCGCGGACGGCAGCTTCCTCTTCGAGTTCGTGCCGCGCGACATCGACAACAACATCGCCGGCACCTACCTGTTGCAGGCGATCACCACGGAAGGGAAGGAGACGAAGCTCCAGGGAGCGGTGCGCCTGCCGGGCCGCGTCCATTTCGTCAACCTCGTCTTCCTCGGGCGCGGCAGCGCGCAGGGCTACGTCCGCTACGACAACGGCGAGGCGGTGAAGAACGCGCACGTCGTCGTCGGCAGCACGATGTTCGATCAGTTCCGCTCCGGCGACACCGACGCGAACGGCTTTTACTCGATCGAAGACCTGCCGGTCGGCCCGCTCACCTTCAGCGCCACCGACGCCGACGGCAACGTCACGTACGGCGCCTCCGAGATCAAGACGCCGGGCCAGGTCCTGGTGAAGGACCTCTCCATCTACCGCCGTCCGTTCCCCGGCGTGGCCACGGTGCGCGGCGTCGTGATGCGCAGCGACACGAACACCGCCGTCGCCGGCGCACACATCGGCGTGTTCAGCCAGGGCTACGGCCTGATGGACGGCTACACCGACTCCGCCGGCAGGTTCGAATTCAACAAAGTGCCGGCCGGCTTCATCACCGTGCTCGCCTCGGAGTGGTCGATCTCGCTGCAGAGCGTGGCCATCGACTTCGACATCGCGGCCGATGAAACGCGCGACGTCACGCTGACGCTCAACGTCGCTCCCAACCTGCCGCTGGCGCAGATCGAAGGCGACGTCCAGCGCGAAGATCCGCTGCATCCCGGCGACGCCGCCTTCTACCAGAACGTCGCGGGCGCGCTGGTGAAGATCGACAACGGGCAGGCCGTCGTCGCCGACGCTAACGGCCACTACATCCTGCAGCCGGTGCCTGTGTCGTTCTCCGGCCACACCATCCGGGCCTACGACCCGGCCACCAAGCGGACGGCCGAGGCCGTGGTGCCGACGCTCGACCCGACGAAGATCAACAAGGTGCCGGTCTTCATCTCCACCGCCAGTGGATATGGACACGGCAGCATTCGCGTCCGCGTTTACAGCGCGGGCGGCTTCCCGATCAGCGGACTGCGCGTCCTCGTGCCGGGCTTCCCGCCGACCGTCCTTCCGGAAACCGGATCGGGCATCTACACGCTGAGCGGTGTGCCGGTCGGCGCCTCGATGAACATCTGGGCCATCTCCACCGGCGGCACGTACGGCGACCAGTTCGCGCAGGGAACGGCGAAGGTCGAATTCGACGGCCACGTCGCCTCGCTCAATTTCCGCTTCGCCGGGCAGGGCCTGGTGCGGGTGAAGCTCGTCGCCGACATCGATGTCATCGGCGACGTCAAGATTTCCTACCCCGTGTGGGATGAAGAAGAGCAGGGCTTCGGGCTGCGCGAGCGGACCGTGAACAGCGCCGTCAACGGCGTCGCCGATTACGCCGTGTTCGACAAAGTCCCGGCGGTCCTCGGCTACAACGTCGCCAGTACGCATCCGGTCTACGGCTTCGCCGGCGCTAGCGGGAAGCTCGGCTTCGACGGCGACGTGCAGAGCATCACGCTGCAGCTCAACAAGCTGTCGACCGTGCGCGGATTCGTCTACGCCATCGACGGCCAGACGCCGGTCGCCGGCGCCATCGTGCGCATCGAGGACGGGCGCCAGAACCAGGGGACGTACGCCACGCTGCCCGACGGCAGCTTCGTCTTCTTCAACGAGCCGGCCAACAGCAGCTTCCGGGTCGTCGCCGAGATCACGCAGGACGGCACCTACCGCACCGGCTACGCGAACGGCGTCACGCCGCAGCTCGGCGGTCCGGTCAACAACGTCCGCGTGCTGATGCGGACGCAGGGGAGCGTCGACGGCAAGATCGTCTACTCCGGCTTCAAGCGCTACGACCCGCTCAATTCGGCCAACAACATCATCGACGACACGCCGAACGATCTGTCGGACAACGCGGCGGTCCCGCTGGCGCGCTATCAGCTGCGCGAGTTCGACTTCCCCGGCCGCGCCTTCGGCTCGTCGCTCGATCCGCTCACCGCCGACATCCAGGGCCAGTTCACGATCAACAACCTCTTCACCGGACCGTTCCGCGTCGACGCCTCCGATCCGAACAACCAGGAGAACCGCGGCTCGTTCACCGGCACGCTCTCGCAGGAAGGGGAGCGGTTGCGGGTCTACGTGCCGATCGGCGTCATCGGCTTCGGCTCCGTCACCATCAGCGTCACCGATCCGAACAACCTAGGCGCGGCGGTCTACAACGCCGAAGTCTCGATCTACCGCGGCAGCTCCGTCTTCGACCTGACCACGACCGACGGCAACGGACTGGCGCACTTCGATCAATTGCCGGTCGGCACGTACAGCGCCACCGCGTTCTCCAAGGCGCTCGGACGATCGGGCAGCACCGTCACGTCGTTCGCCATCACCGTCAACACCGACACCTCGGTCCGCATCCAGCTCGTCTTCAGCGGCAAGGTCACGGGACGATTGACCGATCCGGAAAAGGGCGGGCTCGGCGTGCCGGGCGCGCCGGTCACCCTCACCGCGTTCAACTACAGCACGCGGACCAGCACCGAAGTCTCGGGCGACTTTCTGTTCGAAGGCGTACGCGAAGGACTCTTCGCCCTCGACGCGAAAGACACGCTGAGCAACCGCCGCGCGCACGCCACGCACGCGCTCTCGCAGGCCGATCCGCAGCCGGTCGTGCCGATGGAGCTGGAGCGGACGGAGACGCTCTATGTCTCGGTCTATCTCCCCGACGACGCGGGCGGCAACTCGAACATCCTCGCGCCGCTGGTCAACCTCGACGTCACGCAGCGCAACAACGAATTCATGCGCAGCATGCAGGGGAACAGCTTCCAGATGCCGCAGCTCTTCCGCGACTGGGCGTACAGCGGCCTGATCCGCGAAGTCGGCGGCCAGCAGCGCGAGATCCGCTTCAGCGGCACGTTCCCCAACGGCGACTCCGCGCATCCGATCAAGCTCGTCTTCCCCGCGTACGGCAACGTCGAAGTGCGCGTCAATCAGGCCGGTGTCCCGGCCGCGAACGCACGCGTGACGGTGTCGGGCGGCGGACGCTCGGTCACCATCTACACCGACGCCGCCGGCGTCGCGCTGGCCAACGGCATCGGACTCGGACAGGTCTACGTCCAGGCCGTGACCGTCGACGGCGCGTTCTCCGGATCGGCCAGCGCCACGCTCGCCAGCCAGTCGACGGCGGTCGTCGTGCCGATCACGCTCGGCGCGTTCGCCGGCGTCACCGGCTACGTCGAAGCGGAGCTCGGCGGCCCCTCGGTCAACACGCGCGTCATCGCCTCATTCGGACGGACGCTGGAGATCTTCACCGACTCCACCGGCCACTACACGTTCCAGGGCATCCCGACCAATACGACGGTGAACCTCGTCTACATGGGACCGGACGACGTGACCGTCGGCGCGCGGCAGTCGTACGCCGTGAAGCTGGCGGACGCCTCGCGGCTCATCACGCTCGGCGACGTGAAGCTCGACGCCACGCCGCCGACGCTGCGCGATTTCTTCCCCGCGGACGGCGCGCAGAACGTGTCGCCCGACAGCTCGCTCCGCTTCACCTTCAGCGAGGCGGTCGGCTCGCAGTACATCAACAACACGTACTTCCAGCTCGTCCCCGCCGACAGCTCGCAGCAGCTCAACTGCACCTTCACGCCCGTCAACAACCAGGACGGCACATTCACCGTCACGATGCGCCCGCCGCCGACAGCGCCGGGTGAGAAGTTCCCGCTGAAGAGCAACACGCTCTACCGCGTCATCGTCTCCGGCGAGATCCGCGACCTCACCGGCAACAAGATGCCGGCCACGCGCGGCGGCAGTTTCATCACCTCCGATTACGCCGAGCCGCACGTGACGAAGACGACGCCGAACGTCTCGCAGCCGCTGCAGGCAGCGACGACGCTCGTCTTCACCTTCAACGAACCGATCGACGCGACGCAATGGCAGCCGAACGGTGGCGGCCAGTTCCACTTCTACAAGCTCAGCGCCCCCGGCGCGGGCGGCAGCATCGTGGCGGAGAAGACGGGACATGCGTTCGTCGATCCGGCCACCGGACTCACGCTCAACTTCGCGCCGAACGAACCGATCGAACAGCAGTCGTTCTATCGCGTCGTCTTCAGCGGCGTCCGCGACCTGCAGGGGAACCTCGCACCGGAGCAGACGTTCCACTTCTTCTCCTTCGACCTGAACAAGCCGGTGATCACGTTCATCTCGCCGGTGCCCGACACCTTCCCGCTGATCTCCGGCGTGCAATACACGCTGAAGCTGACGCTGACCAACACGGACGGCACGCCGGCCACCGACGTCTCGCGCGTCGACTACTTCCGGATGGACGGAGCGACGCAGACGTTCCTCTTCACCACGACAGCCTCGCCGTTCTCGTACACCTTCGTCGGACCCGACGTGCCGCAGGCCGGTGGAACGCTCACGCTGCGCGCCATCGCCACCGATCAATCGTTCAACGTCAGCGAGCCGGTGAACATCACCTGGCAGGTGCAGCCGAACAAGCCGCCGCAGAGCGTGGCGATCACGCTGACGCCGACGTCGGCGTACGCCAGCAACCGCGTCAACACCGCCGTCACCTTCACCGATGAAGGGACGTTCGCCACGGTGCAGATCGACGCGGCCGGCACGCAGGCCGACGGCTTCGCCTGGAACAGCTCGCAGGTGAAGAACCTGACCCGCGCCACGGTCGACTCGCCGTGGCCCCCCGTCAGTCTCGACTTCGACCTTCCGGCGACGCTGCAGGAAGGAACGACGGTGACGTTCACCTCCACCGTTACGGATGTCCGCGGCCAGAAGGGGACGGCCAGCGCTCCGCTGAGCGTCCTCACCGACGCCGTCAAGCCGTTGATCCTCTCCACGCTCCCGGCAGGGGAGACGCGCTACACCATCGGCGCGAAGTACCAGATCGAAGCGGTGGTCGGCGACAACGAGAGCGGCGTCCGCGACGTCACCTTCGCCTTCGACAACCAGGTCATCAAGGTCCTGCCGAACAACACGGCGAAGGTCACCCCCGGCACGCAGCCGCACACCTGGAAGTACGTCTCCGGCCAGGTCACCGTGCCGGCGAAGAACATCGACACCCGCATCCCGATCGTCATCACCGTCACCGACTACCACGGCAACGCGACCGTCAGCACCGTCGAAGTGGTCTATGTCGGCGTCAACGATCCGACGCTGCCGAAGGGCGCGTGGCTCTGCCCGATCGATCACGCCACGTTCCCCGCCAGCACGAACCTCCCGGTCACGCTGCAGGTGCGCGCCACCGACGACATCGCCGTCACCGGCGTGAAGTTCGTCATCCCCGGCGTCACCACTCCGGTCACCGCGACGCGCGTCGGGACGACGGACACGTATCAGGCGACCGTCACGCTGGCCACGCCGGCGCCCGACACGCTCTACACGCTGACCGCGATCATCAGCGACGCCGATCCGCTGCATGACGTCGAGCTGACCACGACGCTCGACTTCGTCGCCGTCGATCTCACCATCGACGAGCGGACGCAGGCGGTCGTCGCCTCCGACGTCGCCACGTTCCAGAACAAGAGCATCGTGGTGAAAGGCGCCTCCGCGCACTTCGTCCCGCACGTCCCGCTCACATTGAAGAACCTCATCGTGCTGAACGGCGCGAAGGTGGAGACGCTCGCCTCGACCACCGGCATCGAGCAGAAGCTCGACCTGACGATCAGCGATCACCTCTACGTCGACTGCGCCTCCTCCATCGACGTCTCGGCCCGCGGTTACCTCGGCGGCTGGGGCGTGAACGCAGACGGCAGCAACACGAAGAACAACGACGCGCGCGGCCTCACCCTCGGCAATTCGCCGGTGAACGGCCCGACCTCCGGCGCGTCGGCCTCGCACGCCGGTCTCGGCGGCGAGCGGAACGGCGGCCAGACCAACGCCACCTACGGCTCGGTCACGGCACCGTTCGACCTGGGCACCGGCGGCGCCGGCAACTCGACGTGCTGCACCGCCGGTGGCCAGGGAGGAGGCGCCGTGCGCATCCTCGCCGGCACCCAGCCTTCGGACCTCGGCCTCTTCTCCATCGCCGGCAGCGTCAACGCCAACGGCGGAACCGGCAGCGGCATCGCCGAAGCGGGATCGGGCGGCAGCGTCAACATCGGCGGCAGGCAGTTCATCGTCGGACCGAACGGTCGCGTCAGCGCGAACGGCGGCGACGACGACGCGGTCGATCAGGTCTCGCGCGGCGCGGGCGGCGGACGGATCGCCATCACGGCGAGCGACCGCTTCAGCGTCGACACCATGGGCCTGCAGGTCCAGGCACGCGGCGGCCGCAACAACACCTCCACCGAGACCGCCAGCTTCCTCGACGGCGGCGCCGGCACGATCTTCACGAAGCTGCCGGGCGAAACGACCGGCGGTCTCTACGTCAGCTCGTTCGACGAGCGCGCCGCGACGTCGGTCCATCTCACCCGGCCGACGCCGCTCGCCGCGATCACGGTCGATCGCCTCGAGCTCGGCGCACGCGCACTGCTGCGCGCCGACGACACGCTGACGATCGGTACGACTACGAACGACCGCAGCGCCGCGACCATCGCGCCGACCGCCGTCCTCGTGCTGCCGGCCGATCAGCCGATCATCACCGTCACTCCGGCGCAGCCCGCGGGGAGCACGCTCACCCAGGGCTTCACGCTCAACACCGGCTACAGCGCCGTGTCGCCCGCCGGCATCGGAAGCGCGACCGTCATCTGGACCCCGGTCACGCCGAACCGCGTCGACTCTTACCTCAGCTATCCGGCGACCGCGTCGCAGAGCGCGATCACGCTCGCCATCCCGAACAACTCGCCGGCGTCCGCCACGCTCACCGTCACGGCCACCGACCGCGCGGGCCGCACCGGCTCGAGCGCCGCGCTCGCGTACACCATCGTGGCGAACCAGCCGCCGATCATCGACAAGTTCCTCGTCGTCCCGACGTCGCTTTACCCCGGTAAGAGCATCGCCATCACGGTCTCGGCGCATGACGAGGTCGCGGTGACGAAGCTGACGCTGACCAGCGTCATCAACAACGGCACTCCCGCCGTGCAGACGAAGACGCCGAACACCGCGGTCGTCACCGACACGGTCTTCACGCCGATCACCGTCCCGATCACTACGCCGGGCGACGTGCCGATGACGCTGACCCTGTCAGCCGAAGACGCCTATCCGGGCAACACGCCGCGGACGCAAACCGTCCCGGTCACGATCCTCAAGGACGTCATCGCGCCGGCGCTTACGGTCACGCAGCCGGTGGCGAACACGGTCTACAACGAGGGGAGCGGCAACACGATCCCGATCCGGATCACGGCCAGTGACGCCGAGGTCGCGATCAAGCAGGCTTACTACCAGGTTGACGGAGGGGCGCAGATCGCGCTCACCGCCGGCGCCAACAACGCGTACAGCGCCGACGTCCCGATCCCGCCGGTCGACGGCACCGACAACGTCACGAAGCACATCGTCATCACGGTGACGGACTACGAGGGGAACCCCTCCACCTCCGACATCGCGATCCTGATCAAGCCTTTGAACGACGTGAACGCGCCGGTCGTGGCGCTGGCCTGCCCGTCGCCGGGCGCGCTCTTCCCCGCCGGCTACGGCGCGAAGCTGCGCGTCTTCGCCCTCGGCAACAACACCGGCAACGCCGCGAACGGCATCCAGTCCGTGCAGTTCTTCATCAACGGTTCCACCACGCCGATCAACGCGGCGCCGGTCAGCGGCCTGGCGAATTACTACGAGGCGACGTTCACCATCCCGTCCGACGCAACGGCCGGGACGCTGTTCACCATGCGCGCCGTCGTCACCAACATCGCCAGCCTGTCGAATGACGTCGCCACGTCGTTCAGCGTCGTCGCCGGCACGAAGTTGACGGTCGACACCACGATCGCCGCGAACAACACGCAGTACGACAACGGCACGCTCATCATCCAGGGCGGCACCACCACGATCGCCGGCGCGCACACCTTCGACACACTGGTCGTGCTCGACGGCGCGAAGGTGACGCATGCCCAGGGCGACAAGCTCGCCGTCAGCACCACCAACGCGCTCTTCGTCTCCTGCACCGGCACGATCGACGCGAGCGGCCGCGGCTATCTGCTCAACACCACGTATCCCGGCGCGACCACGCCCGGAACCTCGACGGCGGGAAGCCACATCGGCTACGGCGGCCTGAGCACCGCACCGCTCGCATCTACGTTCGGCAGCGTCTACCAGCCGCTCGAAGCGGGCGGAGGCGGACGCGGCGCGGGTGCGGGCGGCGGCGTCATCTCCATCCAGGCCGGCTCGTTCGTGGCCGACGGCGCGATTCGCGCGAACGGCGACAGCAACACCTGCTGCGAAGGCGGCGCGGGCGGCTCGATCTGGATCCGCACGCAGTCGTTCGCCGGCAGCGGCGCGCTCGAAGCGAACGGCGGCAACCAGCAACGCACGGGCGGCGGCGGCGCGGTGTCGATCGAGTACACGAGCGGCGCTCCCAATCCTACGGCGTGGACCGGCGGCAACAACGGCGCGACCGGCGGCCAGTACGGCGGCGCGGGCTCGCTCTACCTCAAGGGTCCGAACGCGACGTACGGATCGCTCACCATCAACGACAACAATCACGGCGGCAGCCAGGCGACGGAGCTCCCGTCGCTCGGCGGCGGCATCGCCCAGAGCGGCAGCGGCGGCGCGACGCTGGTCACCGACCGCGCGGCGAACATCCCGCCGTACTTCGGCAATCACTGGGTCGAGATCCGCGACGCGAGCGGCGCGTTCAAGGGCCTCTACCGCATCGCGAGCATCAACGCGAAGACCGCGACGCTTGCAGCGAACGGCAGCGACACGCCGAACGTCGCGGCGAACGATCAATGGCGCGGCGTCTATCGCTTCGACGCCGTCACCATCGCCGCCACCGAATCGCTGATCAGCATCGATCCGATCCTCATCGGCGCGAACCGCCTGCAGACCGTCTACGGCACCACGGCCGCGAATGCGTTCGTCACCTACACGCAGCCGATCTCCGGCGACGACATCTCCATCGTCGGCCGCGTCGCGCTGCCGCAGGTGAAGGCGCAGACGCTGGCGTTCGAGAACGGCGCGTTCGTCACCAGCAGCTCGCAGACGCTCGCGCTCGACGTCACGAGCAGCGTCAACGTGAAGAGCGGCGCGACGATCGATCTCACCGCCCGCGGCTTCGCGGTGAACACGACGTACAGCGGCGCCACAACGCCCGGCACGTCGACCGCGGGCAGCCACATCGGCTACGGCGGACTGAACACCACTCCGCTCGCCTCGACCTTCGGCAGCATCTTCCAGCCGCTCGAACCGGGCGGCGGCGGACGCGGAGCCGGCGTCGGCGGCGGCGTCCTCACCATCAACACCGCGTCGTTCACCAACGACGGCTCGATCCGCGCGAACGGCGAGAGCAACACGTGCTGCGAAGGCGGCGCGGGCGGCTCGATCTGGATCCGCACGCAGTCGTTCGCCGGCAGCGGCGCGCTCGAAGCGAACGGCGGCAACCAGCAACGCACCGGCGGCGGCGGCGCCGTATCCATTGAATACACGACCGGCACGCCGAATCCGACTGCATGGGCGGGCGGCAACGCCAACGCCACCGGCGGCAACGTCGGCGGCGCCGGCACGATCCTGCTCAAGGCATCGGGCGCGACGTTCGGCGCACTGACCATCAACAACAACGGCCACGGCCCGACCGCGCAGGCGACGGAGCTCCCGTCGCTCGGCATCGGCACCGCGCAGAGCGGCAGCAGCGGCGCGACGCTCATCACCAACCGCGCCACGAACATCCCGCTCTACTTCGCCAATCACTGGGTCACGGTCCGCGGCGCCGATGGAACGCTGAAGGGCAAGTGGCGCATCGCCACGATCAACGCGAAGACGATGACGCTCGCGCCGAACGGCGCGGAGACGATCAATATCCAGAGCGGCGACTCGTACCGCGGCACCTACCGCCTCGATTCGCTCAAGCTCCGTTCCGCGAAGCTGCGGGTCGAAGATCTGCTCGAGGTCACGGCCACTCCCGATCTCGACGCCGCCTCCTCGATCGCCGGCAACAACCTCGGCGCGCCGTCGCTCGTCGCGTCGCTCGTCTCGCTCGGCAGCAACGCCACCGGCAGCTCGGTCATCGGCACGGCCGGCGCGGTCAGCGATCCCGACGCTCCGATCACGCTCATCGCCACCAACACCGTCTCGAACAACAGCTACACCGGCACGGCGAACGCCGACGGCTCCTTCACCGTCCCGGTGCAGGGGAACGCCGGCGACACCATCACGCTGAAGGCGAAAGACGGCAACCTCTATCCGCTCGAGTCGCCGGTCATCACCCTCGGCCAGCTGACCGTCAGCACGCCGACCGCCTCGCAGATCCCGAGGGGCGACTGGACGACGGACGCCGCCTTCCGCGCGCGTGTGCTGGCCAGTGACGGCAGCCGACTGCTCGTCTCCAGCAACTCCGGCAGCGGCAGCGACAAGCTCGTCATCCTCAGCATCACCGATCCGGTGCATCCGTCGCTCGTCCGCACCGTGGCGCTGAACAACGGCCCCATCACCGACATCGCCATCGCCAACAACTACGCCTTCATCACGGCGAACGACTTCATCACGCTCGACCTGAGCAACCCGGCCTCGACGCCGGTCATCGCCAACGACGCCGGCAACACCGAGTACTCCGTCGTCGTGACGAACGGCTACGCCTTCACCACCACGCCGCACTTCACCTCGGGGCGCATCCGCATCTACGACGTCAGCACGCCGTCGATCCCGCGCCTCCTGCGCGACCAGACGTCGATCAGCGGCGTCGACTTCACCGGCATCGCCGCGTACGGCACGAACTACCTCGTCGCCTTCTCCCCGAACAAGACCAGCGGCGGCAGCGTCGGCCACGACGTCGTGATCTTCGACCGCACCGACATCAACAACTTCGGCACGCAGATCGGCGACGTCGACATCCCGGGCTTCGACGCGAACAACGGCCGCGTCATCGGCTCGAAGGTCTACGTCACCAGTCTGGCCAGCCCCGACGTCTGGGTCGTCGACCTGGCCAACCCGGCCTCTCCGGCGATCCTCGGCAAGGTCACGGTCGGCGGCAACAGCAGCGGCGTGTCGAGCATCAAGAACGATCTCTTCGTCGCCGCGGGCGCCGCGGGACTCGTCGACGTCGACGTCACCAACCCGGCGACGCCGGCGATCGCCGGCGCGTTCACCACGACCGGCACGGCCTACGACGTCGCGCTGCAGTCGCCGTACGCGTACGTGGCGAACGACAACGGCCTGGCCGTCGTGCCGATCAGCACCGCGCCGCAGGTCGAGGCCTCGCGCGTGAGCATGAGCCTGCAGGGCGCGACGCTGGTCATCACCGGCGGCTCGCGCGCCATCACCGGCAGCGGCGCCATCACCGTCGCCGCGACCGACGCCACCGCGAACACCACCTCCACGTCGCAACCGGTCGCCTCCGACGGCACGTTCTCCATCAGCTTCGGCGCCAGCGCCGGCGACGCCATCAGCATCGAAGCGACCGACGCCTCGGGACGGAAGTCGGGACCGGTGTCGCTCGGCGTCGTGCCGTTCGGCTCCGGCGTCACGTTCATCCCCATCCTCCCCGCCATCAGCGAGACGAACTTCCATCCGCGCAGCATGGCGGTGGAAGGCAACACGCTGATCGTCGGCGGCTGGCAGGACGGCGGCACGACGAAGGCCGTGACGTTCGACGTCACCGATCCGTCGGCCCCGGTCTACAAGCGCACCCTCACGTTGAGCAACGGCGCGGTCAACGACGTCAACCTGCGCAACAACTACGCCCTGGTCAACGGCGAAGACCTGGCGGTGGTCGATCTCTCCAACCCCGCGTCGACGCCGGTCGTCTTCGGCGACGGCAACATCGACTACCAGGGTGTGCTGTCGGGCGGCTACCTCTTCATCGCCACGCCGCACTTCACCACCGGCATGATCCGGATCTACGACGTCAGCAATCCGGCCGCGACCCGTTTCCTGCGCGACCAGTCGACCGTCAGCGGCATCGACTTCCGCTCGTTCGCCACGTATGGCGCGAACTACCTCATCGGCTTCTCGCCCAACAAGACGAGCGGCGGCACCATCGGCCACGACGTCGTCATCTTCGACAAGTCGAACATCAACAATCTCATCAGGATCGGCAACCCGGGCAACAACAACTCCGATCTCGACATCCCCAACTTCGACGCCTTCCGCGGCAAGGTCGTCGGCAAGACGCTCTACGTCGCCGGCACGAACGGCGGCGTCGCGGTGGTCGACATCAGCGATCTGACCCACCCGATCGTCAAGATGATCATCCCGGCAGCCGAGGCGAACGCGGTTGATTTCAGCGGCACCGTCGGGGCCATTGCGGACGGCAGCGCGGGCGTCACCTTCCTCGACACCACCAACCCGAACGCGCCGGTCGTCACCGGCACCGTGCCGGTGGGCGGATCGGCGTGGAGCGTCCTCTTCAACCGCGGCAACCTCTACGTGGCGAACGAGCAGGGGATCGTGGTCATCAAAAACCTGGCGACCTCTCCGCTCGTCGCGCCGTCGCTCATCACCATCACCCCGACCAGCGGCACGACCGCGACCATCAGCGGCGCGGCCGGCTCCGTCACCGGCGTCACGCCGCTCACCATCGAAGTGAAGAACAGCCGCGGCGGCGCGTTCGTCTCCGGCCAGAGCCTCGCGGCCGACGGCACCTTCTCCATCCTGCTGCCGGCGTCGGTCGGCGATCCGATCACCGTCGAAGCGACCGATCCGGCGGGACGGAAGTCGGGCCCCATCTCCGTCGGCGTCGTGCCGTTCGGCTCCGCCGTCACGCAGACCATCATCGGCACCACGGTGAGCGGCGAGCCGTTCTACAAGGCGCGCACGCTCTCCACCGACGGCACGAACCTCCTCGTCGGCAGCTACAACGACGCCGGCTCGACCCGGGCGCTGCTCTACGACGTCACCGATCCGGCGACGCCGGTCTTCCGGAAGACCTTCACCTTCGGCAACGGCGCGGTCAACGATGTGCTCATCCACAAGGGGTGGGCGTACGTCGCTGCCGACGACCTGCAGGCGATCGATCTCGCCAACATCAACGCCGCTCCGCTTGTGTTCACCGAGGGGAACTCGGAGACCGCGCTGCTGGCCTCGGGCGGCTATCTCTTCAGCGCGTCGCCGCACAACACCAGCGGCACGATCCGCATCCGCGACATCAGCAATCCGGCCGCGCCGCGCTTCCTGCGCGACCAGACGTACCTCAGCGGAATCGATTTCCAGGGCCTCGCCGCGATCGGCGACAACTACATCGCCGCGTTCAGCTCCAGCCGCACCAGCGGCGGCTCCATCGGACACGACCTCGTCATCTTCGACAAGAGCAACATCTTCGCCTTCTTCAAGGTCGCCGACATCGATATCGGCGGCGCGGCGTTCAGCGGGTTCCGCGGCAAGGTCGTCGGCAACACCCTCTACATCGCCGGCCAGACCGGCGGCGTGGCGGTCGTCGACGTCACCGACCCGACCAACCCGGTGTTCCAGAAGATCATGGCCACCGCCGGCACCGCGTTCGGCACCGGCGGCTCTGGCAACCTCGTCGCCATCGCCGACGGCGGCGCGGGCGTCACCTTCGTCGACGGAAGCAACCCGGCCGATCCGCAGATCATCGGCACGCAGCCGGTCGGCGGCACCGCCTTCAGCCTCGTCTTCAACCGCGGCAACATCTACGTGGCCAACGAGCAGGGCGTGGCGGTCATCCGCAACGTCGGCACCGCGCCGATCATCACCTCGTCGCTCGTCGCAATCTCCAGCGACGGCGTCGGTCATGCGACCGTCACCGGCGGCGCGAGCGCCGTCACCGGCACCGGCTCGCTGCTGCTCGACGTGAAGAACACCCGCAGCGTCGCGGCGGTCAGCGGCGCGAGTGTCGCCGGCGACGGCAGCTTCAGCGTCACGCTCGACGCGCTGCCGGGCGACGGCGTCACCGTCGAAGCGACCGATGCGGCAGGACGGAAGTCGGGAGCGGTGTACGTCGGGACCGTGCCGTTCGGCTCCTCGATCGGCACCGTCATCGTGCCGACGTCGCAGACCCAGGTGAACTTCCATCCGCGCACCATCGCCACCGACGGGAAGTTCGCGGTGGTCGGCGGCTACAACGACAGCGGCACGACCAAGGTCGCGATCTACGACGTCACCAATCCGGCCAACCCGGTCTTCCAGCGCGCCGTCGCGCCGAACGACGGTCCGGTCGACGCCGTCGGCATCAGCAACGGCTACGCGGTCATCGCCGCGGACGACCTCACGCTGCTCGACCTCAACAACCCGGCGTCGACCCCGGTCGTGCTGCCCGACGCGGGCAACACCGAGACCGACGTCGTCGTCTCCTCCAACGGTCTCGTCTTCACCACCACGCCGCACTTCACCCAGGGCCGCGTTCGCGTCTACGACATCAGCAATCCGACCGCCCCGTTCGTGGTGCGCGATGAAGTGACCGTCAGCGGCGCCAACTTCACCGGCCTCACCGCGTTCGGCGAGGAGTACCTCATCGGCACCGGACCGGGTCACGACGTGGTGGTCATCGATCGCCGCGATCCCGACGCCATGAGCGTGGTGAAGGACTTCGACGCCCCGGCCTTCACCGGCTTCCGCGGCAAGGTCGTCGGCAACACGTTCTATCTCGCCGGCATCTCGTTCGGCGTGGCGGTGATCGATCTCACCGATCCGAAGAGCCCGGTGCTGAAGACGATCCTGCAGACGACCGGCGACGCGTACGGCATCGACGCGGCCGGCTCGACACTCGCGGTCGCGGACGGCACGGCGGGTGTCTCGTTCCTCGACATCACCAACCCGGTCGCGCCGCAGTTCCTCGGCACGCAGGTCACCGGCGGCTGGGTCTTCAGTACCGTCTTCAACCGCGGAAACCTCTACGCGGTCAACGACCAGGGCCTGGTCGTCATCCGCAACGTCGTGACCTCGCCGATCGTCGACGGCACGCTGCTGTCGATCGCCAACGACGGCTCCGGCAACGTCACGGTGTCGGGCGCGGCGGGGGCGGTGACCGGCATCGCGCCGCTCACCTTCGCGCTGAAGAACGTCACCTCGAACATCACGACGTCGTCCGCCGCCGTCGCGGCGAACGGCAGCTTCTCCGCCGCCATCGCCGCGGTCTCCGGCCACGCGCTCTCGCTGCTCACCGGCGACGGCGGCCAGCGCAGCGGCGCGCTGCCGCTCGGCCAGGTGCCGTTCGGCACGGTGACGACCTATCACGCGAGCTCGCTGCAGGCGTCGAACGACACCAGCTACCGCGCGCGCCGCATCGCCGTGAGCAGCACGTACGCCGCGCTCACCACCGGCTCGACCACCAGCTACATCTCGAATCCGATCCCGGCGTCGCGCCGCGTGCTGGCGTTCGAGCTGGCCACCGGCACGGTCCGCAGCTACATCAATAACCTCGGGCCGATCAACGACGTGGCGATCCAGAACGGCTTCGCCTTCATCGCCTCCGACGATTTCGAATCGATCAACGTCGCCAGCGCCACGGCCACCGCCGTCAGCGCGGCCGAC
>Ga0207703_10000131_pt1 | contig 90186 bp, 93 predicted proteins | sample KBSSwiS12_FD_184304 | JGI IMG/M metagenome (GOLD analysis project Ga0207703, IMG submission 184304) | Switchgrass rhizosphere microbial communities from Kellogg Biological Station, Michigan, USA - KBS Switchgrass S1-2 (SPAdes) (version 2) | ecosystem: Host-associated > Plants > Roots >...
TTAATCCGCATGCTCCGCCGCTTGTGCGGGCCCCCGTCAATTCCTTTGAGTTTTAGCCTTGCGGCCGTACTCCCCAGGCGGGGCGCTTAATGCGTTAGCTGCGACACGGAAACCGTGGAATGGTCCCCACATCTAGCGCCCAACGTTTACGGCATGGACTACCAGGGTATCTAATCCTGTTCGCTCCCCATGCTTTCGCTCCTCAGCGTCAGTTACGGCCCAGAGATCTGCCTTCGCCATCGGTGTTCCTCCTGATATCTGCGCATTCCACCGCTACACCAGGAATTCCAATCTCCCCTACCGCACTCTAGTTTGCCCGTACCCACTGCAGGCTGGAGGTTGAGCCTCCAGTTTTCACAGCAGACGCGACAAACCGCCTACGAGCTCTTTACGCCCAATAATTCCGGATAACGCTTGCACCCTACGTATTACCGCGGCTGCTGGCACGTAGTTAGCCGGTGCTTTTTCTGCAGGTACCGTCACTTTCGCTTCTTCCCTACTAAAAGAGGTTTACAACCCGAAGGCCGTCGTCCCTCACGCGGCGTTGCTGCATCAGGCTTGCGCCCATTGTGCAATATTCCCCACTGCTGCCTCCCGTAGGAGTCTGGGCCGTGTCTCAGTCCCAGTGTGGCCGGTCACCCTCTCAGGCCGGCTACCCGTCGTCGCCTTGGTGGGCCGTTACCTCACCAACTAGCTGATAGGCCGCGAGCTCATCCTGGACCGAAGTTCTTTCCCGACGCTGAAGATGCCTTCGCGTCGCGTATCCGGTATTAGACGTCGTTTCCAACGCTTATCCCAGAGTCCAGGGCAGATTGCTCACGTGTTACTCACCCGTTCGCCACTGATCCAGAGGAGCAAGCTCCTCTTTCACCGTTCGACTTGCATGTGTTAAGCACGCCGCCAGCGTTCATCCTGAGCCAGGATCAAACTCTCCGTAAATGTTTGATTGCAACGACTCGCAAGCGAACCGCGCACATCTGTGCGATGGCTGCCGAGGAAAATCGGTGGGCCACCGCGAGTTTGATCTGACTAAAGGATTGTCTACTGACAATCCGTCAATCCAAAGGAATCTCTATCGGCTGACCGAGGTCAACCGAACGAGGTTGTTATTTGGCATTTGACATAGTGCACGCTGTTGAGTTCTCAAGGATCGGGCGCGCCAGAATCGCAACTTTTCGGGTTGGATTCAGGGCAACTGCTCAAACCTACCACCAACCGGGCGTGTCTGTGACACTGAGGAAGACATTGCTTCCGGCCCCGTTGAAGGCTCCATCCTAGGCTCGCCGCTCGTCCGTCTTCAAGGACCGAGATCCTGAAGCATCGAAGGGTGTCGCTGTGGGTGGTTGTCCCGCTTGAGGCCGGGGAGCACTTCGGCTCTCCCGCACCTTTGGGGTGACGAGGGATTACATTACGTGGCCTGCGGCGATGCGCCAAATCACGGGCGAATCCCGGGCGTGTCGCGCTATCCGCAGTACTCGGAATACCACGCCTGCACGCCGGAGCTGGACGCCGTCGAGGACATCACCGAGACGTTGGACGCGTCATCCACCGTGCGCGACACCGTGACCGCGTCGATGATCTTCTTCGCCGCATCGGCCATCCGTGTCACGCCGGGCTTGATGCCGGGCGGCGAGACCTTCGCGAGTTTCGTCCAGCGATCCTCGTATGCCTGCATCGCCGTGAGCGAGTCGGGGATGGAGGCCGCGACCGCCGGCCAGCCGAAGGTGGGCAGTTGATCCATGGTCGGGTCGGCTTTGATGGCGGCGCAGAATGCGGCACTGGCCGTTGCGGTCTGATCGTGCGCCTGCTGCAGCTTGAACTGGGTGTAGCCGTAGTAGCCGGCCACGCCCCAGACCAGGGTCAGCACGATCGCGATGGCGATCGAGGCCCGGACGATGCCGACCACCCAGCCGCGTCGGCGCGCGCTGCGAGCCGCCGCCGCGATTGCGACGATCAGACCGATCGGTGCGATCAGGATGGCCAGGACGAGCCCGAGCTTCTCCCCCGCCGTCGAACGCGCGAGGTCCGGCTCGTCGTCATCGTCGTCCGGCGTCGAGGACCCGAACCTCAGCGGCCCTGCCGCCGAGCGCGACTCGTCGTCGCCGCCGACCGGCGTGGCGAGCAGGGTGGCGAAGTCTCGAGGCGGGCTTGCGAGCGGTGTGGAGGAGGCTGCCGGGGCGCCCCCATACGCCGCCGGGCCGGCCGACGTCTGCTGGGGTGCGGCAGGGTCGGGCACGAACAGGACAGGCACCGAAGGCGCGGGTGCGGACGCCATCGACGACGACGGGCCAGACGACAGCGGAGCAGACGACAGCGGAGCAGACGACGGCGGCGGCTGGTAGGCGGGCGCCGGGTTCTGGGGCAGCTCGGGCGAAGGGGCCGGAGCTCCGTAGGGGGGTGCATCGGCGACCGGGGGGCTCACCAGCGGGGGGACCGGTTCGTCGAGCGGCGGGAAGGAGCGCGGAGGAGCAGCCAGTTCGTCGGCACCCATCAGCTCGGGGGCGCGCGGAAGCGGGGGCGCCTCCGGTGGCAACGACACCGGAACCGGGGCGACCGTCGGGAAGGAGAGCGTGCTCGGCGGCGCGGCAGTGAATCCGCCCGCCACGCCCGCGAGCGGCGGATACGGCGCGGCGACCCCGAAGGCCGGCGCGACGGCAGCCTGGGGTGCCGGCGCCTCCGCGGGCGGCGCGGGCGGAGCCGTCGCCGGCGCCGGCGACGGCGCGGGCCGCGGGGTGTAGGAGGGAGCCGGGGCGGGAGGCTGCTGCTGCGGCTCCGGTGCCTGCGCAGCCGTTCCGTTCAGTTGCGCGAGCAGTCGCGCGAACTCGTCCGGTTCGTTGGTCTCGTCGTCATCCATGGGTCGCCTCCCCCCGGGGTGAGCATAGGACACGTTCGCCTCGAAGCGAGACCACGCGGACGGTCAGGACGGCCGTGTCGTTCAGGATGTCACCACTCCCGCGAGAGTCCGCTTGCCGCGGCGCAGCACGGCCACGCCGCCCGCCAGAACCGCGGATCCGAGCAGCGCCGCCGCGTCATCCACCCGCACGTTGTTGAGGTAGACGCCGCCCTGCTCGATGGCGCGCCGCGACTCGGCGAGGCTCGAGGTGAGTCCGGCGTCCACCAGGAGCTGAGCGACCGGCGACGCGGGGGTGCCGGTTGCGCTCGGCAGCTCGGCGATCGCCGACCGGAGGGTGGCGGCATCCAGTCCTGACAGATCGCCCTGGCCGAACAGCGCCTCGGATGCCGCGATCACGGCGTCGGTGGCGGCGCGCCCGTGCACCACCTCGGTGACGGCGTCCGCCAGCACGCGCTGCGCCTCGCGGCGGAACGGCTCGGACGCCACGGCGCCCTCGAGCCGCTCGATCTCGGCGCGGCTCAGGAAGGTGAAGATCTTGAGCCGCTCGATCACATCGGCGTCGTCGGTGTTGAGCCAGAACTGGTAGAAGGCGTACGGACTCGTCATCGCCTCGTCGAGCCAGATGGCGTTGCCCTCGCTCTTGCCGAACTTGGTCCCATCGGAGTTGGTGATCAGGGGCGTGCCGATCGCGTGGACCGATGCGCTCTCTGCGCGATGGATGAGGTCCGTTCCGCTGGTCAGATTGCCCCACTGGTCGCTGCCACCGGTCTGCAGCACGCAGCCGTACTGCCGGTAGAGCTCGAGGTAGTCGTAGCCCTGCAGGATCTGGTAGCTGAACTCGGTGTAGCTGATGCCGGCGTCGCTGTTGAGGCGGGCGCTGACGGCATCCTTCTTGAGCATGGTGCCGACTCGGAAGTGCTTGCCCACGTCGCGCAGGAAGTCGATGGCGCTCAGGCCGGCCGTCCAGTCGAGGTTGTTCACCATCCTGGCCGCGTTGGCGCCGTCGAAGCTGAGGTAGCGCTCGACCTGGGCACGCAGGTAGCCGACCCACTCGGCGACCGTGTCCTTGGTGTTCAGCGTGCGCTCGGCAGTCGGCCGCGGGTCGCCGATCAGGCCGGTCGATCCGCCGATCAGGCCGAGAGGCTTGTGGCCGGCGAGTTGCAGCCGGCGCATGGTGAGGAGCTGCACCAGGTTGCCGAGGTGCAGGCTCGGCGCCGTCGGGTCGAACCCGCAGTAGTAGGTGATGGGCGGGCCTGAGAGCAGGGCCTTCAGCTCGTCGGCATCGGTGGAGACGTGCACCAGGCCGCGCCAGACGATCTCGTCCCAGACGCTGGAGAACGAGGGATCGTTGCGCTGACGATCGACAACGCTCGTGGATGCGGGCACCGGCACAGATTATCAGCGCGGCGAGGCCCTCCCTGGCCGTCGGGCGCCCCTGGCAGGATGGGCGCATGGAGTGGATCGTGGCAGGGCTGCTGATCGCGACGGCGATCCTCGGGGGCGCGGTGGCCATCTGGCTGCCCGGGTCGGACGCCATCGGCTGGGCGATCGCGCAGCTGCTGCTGGTCGCGGCGGCCGGCGTGCTGGCGCTGATCCTGCCGGTGTCATCGGGGTCGTCGATCCCGCTGGCGGTCTGTTCGGTGCTCGCGGCCACCTTCGGCGGCGGCGTCGTGGTGAAGGTCGTGCTGCACCTGGCCGGGCATCCGATGACGGAGGACGATGACCTGCCCGCCTCGGCCTGGATCGGAATGGCGGAGCGCTTCGCCATGACCTTCGCGCTGGTGATCGGACAAGGCGGGATCGCCGCCGTCGTCATCGCGATCAAAGCGCTCGGCGACTACCGGGGCGACGCGCGCGGGACCAACCGGATGGCATCCATCCGAGTGCTGGGCACGCTCACCAGCGTGATCTGGGCGCTGCTCTGCTTCGGTGTGCTCGTGGTGGCGCAGACCAGGCTGGTGCCGTAGATGTTCGTCGTCACCGCGGATCAGGTGAACAGCACGGGTCGTCCGGATCTGGTGGACGTGACGATGGAGGGCCTCAATCACCGCTACGGCAGCCGACTGCTGCTGGAGTTCGACCGCAATTCGGGCGACGAGATCCAGGCGCTCACCGACGACGCGCTGGTCGCCCTGCAGATGGTGCTCGAGCTGACCCGCTCGAGCGAGTGGAGCGTCGGGCTCGGCGTCGGATCGGTGCGCGAGCCGCTGCCCGGCAACGTGCGCTCGGCCAGTGGGAAGGCGTTCGTCGCGGCGCGCGCCGCGGTCACAGCCGCCAAGAAGCGGCCGCTGCGCTTCCGCATCGAGACGCGCGGAACGACGATGGACCACATCGATCCCGCCCCCTTCGTCGAGATGCTGCTGACTCTGCGGGCGCGCCGAACGGTCGAAGGATGGCAGCTCTACGACCTGATGCAGGCCGGGCTGACGCAGCGCGAGGCGGCCGACCGGCTGGGCGTGACCCCGCAGGCGATCAGCCTGCGCGCGCAGTCTGCCCAGTTGCGGCTCGAGGCGGCCAATATCCCGCCCCTGGTGCAGGCGCTCGAGGCGCTGGACGCGGCGGCGGAGTAGGCCTACCGCCGGCTCGGCTTGTCGCCGCCCCTGGGCGTGCTCGCTGTGTCGCCGCCCCTGGGCGGGCTCTTCTTGTACGGCGAGACCGTCGGGTCGCCCGGGATCCAGAAGCGCCAGGGGTACTCGTCCGAGCCTCCCGCGCCCGAGACCCCGGTGCGCGGTCCCTGGGCGAACGCGACCGGGGCGGCAGCGGCATCCGGCAGCTCGAGCCGAATCGGACCGGTCTCGAGATCGTCGCCGTTGTCGGCGAGGGTGATGCCCAGCGCGACGCAGAGGCGGGCCGGGCCGCGGGCGAGATCGGCATCCGTCTTGCTGGTCGCGCGACGGGAACGTGCCAGCTCGAGCCCGTCGATCACCTCGCCGGCGCGAATCAGGATCGCCGAGGCTTCGCCGTACGGCGAGGTCACGATATTGGCGCAGACGTGCATCCCGTAGGAGAAGTACACGTACAGGGTGCCGGGTCGCTCGAACATGATGCGGGTGCGCGGCGTCGGGCCGCGGAAGGCGTGCGAGCCCGGGTCGGTCTCGCCGCGATAGGCCTCGACCTCGGTCAGCCGGACCGTCACGCCGCGACCGTGCAGCAGCGCGCCGAGCAGACGCGGTGCGATGTCGACGGAGGAGCCGCCCAGGAAGTCGGCGAGCGGCGTCATCGCGCTCAGAACAACTTGCCCAGTACGGCCGCGATGATGACCCCCGTGACGACGATGACGATGGCGAGCACGACGATCGTCGGCATCAGCCAGGGGAAGCGTTTCGACTGGCGGTCCTGCCGGTCGAGGCGGTTCTGCTTGAAGGCCTTGCCGCGCTCGCTGCGCGGCTTGTCGCTGAACAGGGTCATGGAGATCTCCTCGGGGTGGCGGGTCAGGTCAGAGCCGAGCGAACGGCGGAGGTCAGGGCGGTGAGCTGCTCGGCGACGCGCACGGGTGCGGTTCCGCCGGTCCCGATGCGGCTGGCGATCGAGCCGGCGACGGTCAGCACGGAGCGCACCTCGCGGGTGAGGCGCGGATCGATCGCGGCGTAGTCGGCATCCGTCGGCTGGTCGAGCTCGAGGCCGTTCGCCTCGCAGAACTGCACGAGGCGCCCGGCGATCTCGTGCGCCTCGCGGAACGGCACGTTCTGGCGAACCAACCAGTCGGCGACGTCTGTGGCGAGCGAGAAGCCCTGCGGCGCGAGTTCGGCCATCCGCGCGACGTCGAACTCGAGAGTGGCCACCATGCCGGTGAAGGCGGGCAGTAGCAGTTCGAGGGTCGTCACCGAATCGAAGACCGGTTCTTTGTCTTCTTGCAGATCGCGGTTGTACGCCAGCGGCAGGCCTTTGAGCGTCGCGAGCAGTCCGGTCAAGTTGCCGATCAGACGGCCTGCCTTGCCGCGCGCCAGTTCGGCGATGTCGGGGTTCTTCTTCTGGGGCATGATCGACGACCCGGTGGAGTAGGCGTCGGCGAGGCGCACGAAGCCGAACTCGCGGGTGTTCCAGATGATGATGTCCTCGGCGAAACGGGACAGATCCACGCCGAGCTGCGCCGCCAGGTAGGCGAACTCGGCGACCACGTCGCGGCTCGCGGTGGCATCGACCGAGTTGGGCATCGGGGCGCCGAGGCCGAGGTCGGTGGCCACGGTGTCCGGGTCGAGTCCGAGCGAACCGCCGGCGAGTGCCCCGGCGCCGTACGGCGATGCGGTGGCCCGGACGCGCCAGTCGCGGATCCGCTCCAGGTCGCGCACCAGCGGCCAGGCGTGCGCGAGCAGGTGGTGGGCCAGCAGGATCGGCTGCGCGTGCTGCAGGTGCGTGCGGCCGGGCATGACGGCATCCGGATGCGCGCTCGCCTGCCCGGCGATCGCGTCGATCAGTGCGACCGTCTGGCCGGCGATCGTCGCCGCGTGGTCGAGCAGGTAGAGCCGGATCAGGGTGGCGATCTGATCGTTGCGGCTGCGACCGGCCCGCAGCTTGCCGCCCAGCTCGGGGCCCACCGCGTCGACCAGTTCGCGCTCGAGCGCGAAGTGGACGTCTTCGTCCTCATCGCGCGGAACGATCATTCCATCGCGTACGCCAGCCTCGACCGCGTCGAGGCCGGCGGTCATGCGCGCGAGTTCGTCGGCGTCGAGGAACCCCGCTGCCGCCAGCGCACGGGCGTGCGCGCGGGAGCCCGCGAGGTCGTAGGGCGCGAGTTGCCAGTCGAAGTGGGTCGAGCGGCTCAGGGCGGCGAGTTCGGGCGCCGGACCGTCGCTGAAGCGGGCGCCCCAGAGGGCTCCGGGGGCCGGCTTCTTGTCAGCCATGGTCTCGATACGCCGCTTCGCGGCTACTCGACCAGCTCACGTCGCATCCCGTTTCGCGGCGATCTTCGAGGGCAGCGACCAGATCTCGATGAAGCCCTTGGCCTGCGACTGATCGAAAGTGTCCCCGGTGTCATAGGTCGCCAGGTCGAAGTCGTACAGGCTCTTCGGACTCTTGCGGCCCGTGACGGTGGCCCGGCCGCCCTGCAGGCTCATCCGGACCTCGCCGGTCACCACCTGCTGCGTGTGGTCGATGAACACATCCAGGCTGCGCTTGAGCCCCGAGAACCAGAGCCCCTCGTAGACCAGGGTCGCCCATTCCGCCTCGACACCGCGCTTGAAGCGGTTCAGATCGCGTTCGAGCGTCAGGTTCTCGAGCTCTTCGTGAGCCGCGATGAGAGCCAGGGCCGCGGGCGCCTCGTAGACCTCGCGGCTCTTGATGCCGACCAGGCGGTCCTCGACGATGTCGATGCGGCCGATGCCGTGCTTGCCGGCCAAGGAGTTCAGCTGCTCCACCGCCTGAAGCGGCGTGACCGCGACGCCGTCGATCGCCGTCGGGATGCCCTCGGTGAAGGTGATGGTGACCTCGTCGGCCGGGCCGTCGCGGTCCGGGTCCTGCGTGTACTCGTAGAGGTCCTCGATCGGGGCGTTCCACGGGTCTTCGAGGAAGCCGGTCTCGACCGCGCGCCCCCAGACGTTCTTGTCGATGGAGTACGGGTTCTTCTTGGACTGCTTGATCGGCAGTCCATGCTCCTCCGCGTACGCAATCGCCTTGTCACGGGTGAGCGCCAGATCGCGGATCGGCGCGATGCTGGTCAGTTCGGGCGCCAGCGCGGCGACGGCCGCTTCGAAGCGCACCTGGTCGTTGCCTTTTCCGGTGCAGCCGTGCGCGACCGAGTCGGCACCCAGTTCGCGGGCGACGCGCGCCAGATGACGCGCGATCACCGGTCGGCTGAGAGCCGAGACCAGCGGGTAGCGCTTCTGGTAGAGGGCGTTGGCCTTCAGTGCGGGCATCAGGAAGTCGTTGGCGAACTCCTCTTTCGCGTCGACGACGATCGCGTCGACGGCGCCGCAGTCGAGCGCGCGCTGGCGGATGTCATCCATGTCCTCACCGCCCTGGCCGACATCGACCGCGAGCGCCACCACGTCCTTGCCCGTGGCATCGTGCAGCCAGCCGATGCCGACCGAGGTGTCGAGGCCGCCCGAGTAGGCGAGGACGACGCGTTCTGTCATGAGGGATGTCTCCTTGGGTCGGTGTTCAGTCTAGATTCGGCTGAGGGCAGAGCCGGTCGGCGGAGCGCCCAGATAGGGTGAGGCTCATGTCGGACCAGAACTCAGACCCGTCCCGTCCGGGCGATCCGCCGGTGCCGCCGACGGCGCCGCCGGCTCCGCCGCAGGCCCCGCCCGCACCGCCGGCCGCTCCCGAGCCGGCTCGTCCCGACGTGCCGAAGTACGGCGAGTACGCTCCTGTCGACGCCACCAACCCGTACGGGGTTCCCGGGCATTCGGCCGCGGCCGCGACGGCACCGGCCATGCCTGCCCCGCCCGGATACGGCGTGCCGGTGGACGGCGCCCCGGCATACCCGGCCCCTGCGCGCAGGCGCCGCACCTGGGATGTCGTGCTCACCTGCATCCTGCTGGTGCTCGGACTGATCGGAATGTCGATCGGACTGCTGTACGCCTGGATCTTCACCAACCCGGACATCCTGAGCAGCGCGCTCGCGCAGCAGGGGCTGTCGGGCGAGCTCCGGCCCGGTGCGGCTCCTGCGGTCATCGCCATCAGCCACATCGTGCTGTACCTGCTCGCACTCGGGCTGAGCATCCCGCTGCTGATCCGCGGTCGGGCGGTGGTGTTCTGGATTCCGCTGGTCATCGGAGTCATCGCCGCCATCATCTTCTGGGTCGCTCTTGGCATCGTCGTGTCATCGGATTCGGCGCTGCTGAACAGCTACGTCGCCGGCTCCTGAGCCCTATCCGGCCCGCTCGAGCAGCCAGACGAGCAGCGCCTTCTGGGCGTGCAGGCGGTTCTCGGCCTCATCCCAGATCACGCTCTGCGGCCCGTCGATGACGTCGGCGGTCACCTCGTAGCCGCGGTCGGCCGGTAGGCAGTGCAGGAAGAGTGCGTCGGGCGCCGCCAGCGCCATCAGCTCGGTGGTCACCTGGTAGCTGCCGAAGGTGGCGACGCGATGGGCCTTCTCGTCCTCCTTGCCCATCGACACCCAGGTGTCGGTCACCACGACGTCCGCACCGGCGACCGCCTCGTTCGGGTCGGTGTACAGCGCGACCGAGCCGCCCGTGAGCGCGGCGCGGGCGTCGGCATCCGCCACCACCTCGTCGGCGGCGCTGAACTCCTCGGGAGCAGCCACGCGCACGTGCATGCCCGCCGTCGCGCCGGCCAGCAGGTAGCTCTGCGCCATGTTGCTCGCGCCATCCCCGAGGAACGTCACGGTCAGCCCGGCCAGCGTGCCCTTGTGCTCGCGGATGGTCAGCAGGTCGGCGAGCAGCTGACACGGGTGGAAGTCGTCGCTGAGCGCGTTGACCACGGGAACCGTGGTGCCGAGCGCCATCTGCTCGAGGCCGGACTGCGCATAGGTGCGCCAGACGATCGCCGCCACCTGCCGCTCGAGCACCCGAGCCGTGTCGGTGGGACTCTCCTTGCCGCCGAGCTGACTGTTGGCGGTCGAGATGATGAGCGGACTGCCGCCCAGATCGGCGATGCCGACCGCGAAGCTCACCCGGGTGCGCGTCGACGACTTGTCGAAGATGACGGCCACCGTCTGCGGACCGGCCAGGGGCTTCTTTCCCCACCGGTCGGCTTTGATGGTCTCGGCGAGGTCGAGGATGTCGGTCTGCTCGCTCTGGCTGATGTCGTCGTCGCGCAGGAAATGGCGGGTCATGGGGTGGCTCCGTCGTTCGGGTCGGCATAGCTGGACAGGGCATCGGCGAAGAGCCTGGTGAACTCGGCGATCTCGGCGTCGCCGATGATCAGCGGCGGCGCGATCCGGATGCGGTTCTCGCTCGCCGCGTTGACGATGAGTCCCAGCGCCAGGGCTCGCGCCGCGACGGCGGAGGCGACCGGCTGGGCGAGCCCGATGCCGAGCAGCAGCCCCCGGCCCTGGATGTCCGAGATGAGCGGGGACCCGATCCCGAGTACCGCGCCGCGCAGTTGCTCACCGCGCGCGCGGGCGTTCTCGACCAGTCCTGCCCGCTCGATCTCGCCGAGCACGGCGTTCGCGGTCGCGGTCGCCAGGGGGTTGCCGCCGAACGTCGTGCCGTGCTGGCCAGGCTGCAGCAGCTCCGCGGCCGGCCCGAACGCCACCAGGGCTCCGATCGGGAAACCGCCGCCGATGCCCTTGGCGAGGGTCACGGCATCCGGAACAGTGCCCGCCGCCAGGTCGCGTTGGAAGGCGAACCAATCGCCGGTGCGGCCTGCGCCGGTCTGGATCTCGTCCAGGATCAGCAGCGCGCCGTGCTGCGCCGTGAGCCGACGGGCGGCAGCCAGATACCCGGCGGGCAGGTCGAGTACGCCCGCCTCGCCCTGGATCGGCTCGACGAACAGCGCCGCCACGTCGTCGCCGATCGCCGCCTCCAGCGCCTCGATGGTCGGTGGGATGTGTTCGACGCCGGGCAGCAGCGGCAGGAACGGTTCGCGCATGGACGGCTTGCCGGTGAGGGCGGCCGCGCCGGTGGTGCGGCCGTGGAACGCGCCCTCGAGTGCCAGGATGCGAGGCCGACCGGTGCGGCGCGCCAGCTTGATCGCGGCCTCGATCGCCTCGGCGCCGGAGTTGCCGAAGAACACCCGCTGCCCGCCGGTCAGGCGCAGCAGACGCTCGGCCAACTCGAGCTCGGGCGGGGACGCGAAGTAGTTCGAGATGTGCGCGAGGGTGGCCGCCTGGGTCGACACGGCATCCACGAACACCGGATGCGCGTGGCCGAGCGAGTTGACCGCGATCCCGGCGAGGAAGTCGAGGTACTCGGTGCCGTCGACGTCCCAGACGCGCGCGCCCTGCCCGCGGGCGACCACCGCGAGAGGCGCCGGGATCGTCTTCATCATCGCGGTGGCGAAGCGGTCTCGATATGCGCTCATGATGGCACCACCTCGGTGCCGATCCCGGCGTCCGTGAAGATCTCGAGCAGGATCGAGTGCGGGCGCCGTCCATCGATGACCGCCGCCTTGGGCACTCCCCCGCTGACCGCCTCGAGGCACGCGGTCATCTTGGGGATCATGCCGCTCTCCAGATGCGGCAGCAGCCCGATCAGCTCGGTGGTGCCGATCACCGAGACCAGCGAGTCGCGGTTCGGCCAGTCGCGGTAGAGGCCCTCGACGTCGGTGAGCACGACGAGCTTCTCGGCGTGCAGCGCGACGGCGAGCGCGGCAGCGGCCGAGTCGGCGTTGACGTTGAGCGATTGGCCGGGCACCTCGATGTCGGGTGCGATCGACGACACCACGGGGATGCGGCCCGCCTCCACCTCGGCGAGCACGGCCGCCGGATCGACCTCGACCACGTCGCCGACCAGTCCGACATCGACCATGTCGCCGTCGACCAGCACGCCGCGCCGCGCGCCGCGGAACAGCCCGGCGTCCTCGCCCGAGATCGCGGATGCAAGCGGGCCGTGCTCGTTGATCAGCGTCACCAGCTGGCGGCTCACCTGGCCGGTCAGCACCATGCGCACCACGTCCATGGTCTCGGGCGTGGTCACCCGGTACCCGCCGACGAACTGGCTCGGGATGCCGAGGCGCTCCAGCATGGCCGTGATCTGCGGTCCGCCGCCGTGCACGACGACGGGCTTGATGCCCACATGCCGCAGGTACACCATGTCTTCGGCGAAGGCGCGCTGCAAGGCCTCGTCGACCATGGCGTTGCCGCCGAACTTGACCACGATGATCTTGCCGGCGAATTGCCGCAGCCATGGCAGGGATTCGATCAGGGTCGCGGCCTTCGCCTCGGCGTCGCTCATGATGCGTACGCCGAGTTCTCGTGCACGTAGTCGTGCGTGAGGTCGTTGGTCAGGATGGTGGCGGTCGCGTCGCCGGCCTTCAGATCGATCAGTACATGCACGGCCCGGGGCGTGAGATCCACCTCGTCACGTGGCCGGTCGGGAGCGCCGGCGCTGCACACCCGCACGCCGTTCATGCTCACGTCGACCGCGTAGGGATCGAAGGGCGCCCGTGTCGTGCCGATGGCGGCCAGCACCCGGCCCCAGTTCGGGTCGTTGCCGAACACCGCCGCCTTGAACAGGTTGTTGCGGGCGACCGAGCGGCCGACCTCGACGGCGTCGTCCTCGGTCGCGGCATTCACCACCTCGATCGCGATGTCGTGGCTCGCGCCCTCGGCATCGGCCTGCAGCTGGCGGGCCAGGTCGAGCGTCAGCTCGGTCAACGCGGTGGTGAACTCGTCGGTCGATGGCGTGATCCCGGATGCGCCGCTCGCCAGCAGCGTCACCTGGTCGTTGGTCGACATGCAGCCATCCGAGTCGAGCCGGTCGAAGCTGACGCGGGTCGCGGCGCGCAACGCGGAGTCGAGCGCGGCCGAGTCGAGCACCGCGTCGGTGGTGATCACCACGAGCATGGTGGCGAGCCCGGGAGCCAGCATGCCGGCTCCCTTGGCCATGCCGCCGAGACTCCAGCCGTCGCGCGACACGACCGCGGTCTTCGCGTGGGTGTCGGTCGTGATGATCGCGGTGGCGGCATCCATCCCGCCGTCGGAACTCAGGGCGGCAGCGGCCGTGGCGACGCCTGCCGTGAGCTTGTCGACGGGCAGCTGCTCGCCGATCAGACCGGTCGAGCAGACCAGGACGTCGCCGGCGCTCAGGTCGAGCGCGGCCGCAACGGCCTCGGCGGTGGCGTGGGTGGTCTGGAATCCCTGCGCGCCGGTGAAGCAATTCGCCCCGCCCGAGTTGAGCACGATCGCGCTGACCTGGCCGTCGGCGATGACCTGCTTCGACCAGATGATCGGGTTGGCCTGGGCGCGGTTGCTGGTGAAGACGGCGGCGGCACTGTTCAGCGGTCCGCGGTTCACCACCAGCGCGAGGTCGGGATTTCCGGAGGCCTTGAGGCCGGCGCGCACGCCCGCGGCCTCGAATCCGGATGCTGCGGTCACGCTCACGGGGCAACTCCATTCAGCGGGAGGCCGGTCGCCTCGGGGAGGCCGAGCGCAATGTTCGCCGACTGGATGGCGGCGCCCGCCGTGCCCTTGACCAGATTGTCGATGGCACTGACCACCACGACCCGGCCGGCCCGCTCGTCGACGGCCAGGCCGATGAGGGCGGTGTTGGCGCCCGTGGTGTCGCCGGAGCGCGGGAACCGACCGGGCGGCAGCACGTGCACGAACGGCTCGTCGGCGTACCCGGACTCCCAGGCTTCGCGGACTTCCATCTCGGTCGCACCGCGGGCGAGCTTGGCGGTCGATGTCGCGAGGATGCCACGCGACATCGGCACGAGAACGGGCGTGAACGAGATGGTCACCCCCACTCCCCCGGCAGCGGACAGGTTCTGCACGATCTCGGGGTTGTGGCGGTGGATGCCTCCCACCTGATAGGCGGATGCCGATCCGGCGACCTCGCTCGCCAGCAGCTCGGTCTTCGCGCTCTTCCCCGCACCCGAGGTGCCGACGGCGAGCACACTGACCAGGTCGTCGGCGGCGATGACTCCCGCGGCGATGCCGGGAGCCAGGCCGAGCGTGATCGCGGTGACGTTGCAACCGGGGACGGCGATCCGCGTCGCGCCGACCAGCTGCTCGCGCTGGCGTTCGCCGTGAGGTCCGGTGATCAGCTCGGGCAGCCCGTATGCCCAGGCGCCGAAGTACTCGCCGCCGTAGAACTCGGTCCAGGCGGCTGGATCGGTGAGCCGGTGGTCGGCTCCGCAATCGATGACGAGCACGTCATCCGGAAGCTGCGCAGTGATCGCGCCTGAGGCACCGTGCGGCAGCGCGAGGAAGACAACGTCGGCGCCCCCGAGCACCTCGGCAGTGGTCTCTTGCAGGGTCAGATGCGGGAGCGAGCGCAGATGCGGCTGGACGGCGACGAGCGGCTGGCCGGCGTTCTGGAACGCCGTGACGGTGGTGACTTCGAGATCCGGATGCTGTGCGAGCAGCCGCAGCAGCTCGCCTCCGGCGTATCCGCTTGCGCCGGCGACGGCGACGGACAGCGACATGGGTTCAACCTTAGGGTTCGACGGGACGTGGTCGGAGCGGCGACGTCACGCGAAGAAAGCTGAACGAGTCAGCGGCGCGGCGTCGCCCCGAGTCGGCGCGCACGACGGACTCGACGGAGCGCTGCGCCCCGGAGTTCGATCGTCGTGTTCTGCACGAAAACGACCATACTGCCCCGCGTGCCGTGAGCACTAATCTGAGTGACGAGCGCCGCTCGAAGTGAGCGCGCCGAAGAGACGGGGAATCATGACTGACCTCAATGCTGTGCTCGATATGGTGCCGGTTGGCGACATCGCCAAGAAGCTCGGAATCCCCGAAGACGTCGCCAATGCGGCCGTCAAGCAGGTGCTCCCCGGCCTGATCGGCGGACTCGCCGCCAATGCCTCGACGTCGTCCGGCTCGGCAGCGCTCGAGAAGGCGTTGGGCAGCCACGCCACGGCGCCGAAGAGCGTCGACGACATCGACACCGCGGACGGCGCCAAGATCGTCAAGCACGTGTTCGGCGACAACACCGACAAGGTCGCGGCCAAGCTCGCCGACAACGAGCCGAAGCCGAACGTGACGATGGACATCATCAAGCAGGTGCTGCCGATCGTGGCGCCGATCGTGCTCTCGTTCATCGCCACCCAGATGATGGCGCCGAAGACCTCGGCGGCCCCGGCCAAGAAGACCGTGACGCCGGCTTCCTCCGGCGGCGACCTCGGCGGGATGCTGGGCGGCCTGCTCTCGGACCCCAACACGCAGCAGATGATCGGCGGCCTGCTCGGCGGCCTGCTCGGCGGCGGCACGAAGTAGCTCCGCACGCGCGATCTGCAGTGAAGACGGGAGTCGACCGGAGCGTCGGCTCCCGTCTTCTGTGCGCGGGATCTCGTACCGCATCCCGCAGCCCGCACGGTTGCACGGGGTCGGAATCGCCATTTCACTTCGCGCGCAATTGAGCGCGAAGTGAAATGGGAAATAGCTACTCCCGGACCGTGGCGCCGAACAGCTCGGCCGCACGCGCCGCGCCCGCGAGCTTGGCCTCACTGGCCTCGGCCGCGGTGAGCGTCCGGTCGGGGGCTCGGAAGCGCAACGCGAAGGTCAGCGACTTGCGGCCCTCGGCCATCCCGGCGCCACGGTAATCGTCGACGAGACGCGCGTCTTCGAGCAACGCGCCCGCCCCGGCGACAACGGCGGCCAGCACCTCGCCGGCCGGTGCCTCGATCGGCACCACCAGTGACAGGTCCTGAGTCGCCGCAGGGAGGGTGCCGAGCTGAGCCGACGCGGCCACCTGCCCACCCAGCTCGATGAGCGCGTCGAGGTCGAGTTCCACGAGCGCGACCACGCGCGGCAGGTCGAGCTCGCGCGCGATCGACGGCAGCAGTTCGCCGGCGACGCCGACGACGCGCGGGCCGCCCTCTGTCTGGATGCTGAGCTCGGCAGTCCGACCGGGGTGCAGCGCGGGATGCGAGCCCGCCGCGACGGCGATCTCGACCGCCAGAGCCAGCGAGAGCTGCCGAACGACGTCGAGAGCATCACTCAGGCCGGTCAGCACGGCGGCCGCGCCGGGCTGCTTGGCGAGCGCGTCGCCCAGGAACAACGCTCCGACGTGCCAGTGCTGCGGCGGGATGCTCGCATTCAGCTTCTCGAGAGTGGCTTCGTCGGGCCGGGCATTCCCGACCGGGATGAAGTCGGTCCCGTAGACGACGCCGGGTTCCGGCAGGAACACGGTGCCGATCTCGAACAGCGCGAGGTCGGTCATCCCGCGCGAGAGGTTGCGGCGGGCGATCTCGATCAATCCGGGCAGGATCGAGCGGCGCAGCAGGCCGGTCTGGGGGTCGAGCGGGTTCGCGAGCTTCATCGCCGGCGCATCCCCATCGAACAGCGACACCATCGCGGCCGAACTGAACGGATAGGCAAGCACCTCGGTCGCCCCCGCCGCGGCCAGCGTCGCGGCGGTGCGGCGGCGCGCGGACTGCGCGCCGGTGAGCCCGCGTCCCGGCGGAGCGATCGGCAGCACCGCGGGGATCCGGTCGTAGCCGACCAGGCGCGCGACCTCCTCCACCAGGGTGAGCTCGTCGGTGAGATCCGGGCGCCACGAGGGCGGCGTGACCGTCCAGCTGCCCCCGCCCGTGGATTCGACGCCGGCGCCGATCTTCACCAGCGCATCGCGCACCTCGGCCTCGCTGTACTCGACCCCGATCACCGCGGCCGGCTTGGCGGGATCGAAAGCGATCGGAGCCGGAGTGGGCACCCCGGAATAGGTCGAGCCCAGCGGATCGGCGGTGCCCCCGGCCAGCGACACGAGGAGGTCGACCACGCGCTGAGCCGCGATCGGGCCGAGCTCCGGGTCGACGCCGCGCTCGAACCGGCGGGAGGCCTCGCTCGGCAGCTTGTGGCGACGGGCGGTGCGCGCGATGGTGACCGGGTCGAAGTTCGCCGCCTCGACCAGGATGTCGGTGGTGGCATCCGAGATCTCCGTCGCCGCTCCGCCCATCACCCCGGCGAGGCCGATCGGACCGGAGCCGTCGGTGATCAGCAGGTCTTCGGCCGAGAGCGTGCGCACGACGCCGTCGAGCGTCTCGAGCTTCTCGCCCGCCTTGGCGCGGCGAACCACGATTCCGCCCTGCAACGTGCCGAGGTCGTATCCGTGCGTGGGTTGGCCGAGTTCGAGCATGACGTAGTTGGTGATGTCCACCGGCAGCGAGATCGACCGCATGCCGGCGAGGGTCAGGCGCGCCACCATCCACGGTGGCGTGGGTCGCGTCACGTCGACGCCGCGGACGGCACGGGTCGCGAAGGCGCGCGAGCCGACTACCCCGCGGATCGGCGCCTGGTCGTCGATGGCCACGTCGAATCCGCTGGCGGACGCGACGGTCACCGCGAGCGCCGGATCGCGGAACGCCGCTCCCGTCGAGTGGCTGTACTCGCGCGCCACCCCGCGGATCGAGAACGCGTAGCCGCGGTCGGGAGTCACGTTGATCTCGATCGCTGCGTCATCCAGGCCCAGCAGATGGATCGCGTCGGCCCCGACCGGCGCATCGTCCAGTCCCAGGGCGGCCAGCCGCAGGATGCCGTCATGCTCCTCGCCCAGCCCGAGTTCGCGCGCGGAGGCGATCATTCCGTCCGAGGTGTGCCCGTAGGTCTTGCGGGCCGCGATCGGGAACGGGCCGGGCAGCACGGCGCCGGGCAGGGTCACCACGACCTTGTCGCCGGCGGCGAAGTTGTGCGCGCCGCAGACAATGCCGCGGGGCTCGGCCTCGCCGACGTCCACCTGGCACCAGTTGATCGTCTTGCCGTTGCTCTGCGGTTCGGGCTCGACCGAGAGCACCTGGCCGACGACGACCGGACCGGTGACGCTGAAGAGATGGACGTCCTCCTCTTCGAACCCGACCCGCACCAGGGCCTCGTGCACACTCTCGAGCGACACATCGTCGGGTAGGTCGACCCACTCCCCGAGCCACGACAGCGGGACGCGCATCAGACCACCATCCCGAACTGCTGCGAGAACCGCACATCGCCCTCGACGATGTCGTGCATGTCGGTGAGCCCGTTGCGGAACATCAGGGTGCGCTCGATGCCCATGCCGAAGGCGAAGCCCTGGTACTCGTCCGGGTCGATGCCGGCCGCGCGCAGCACGTTCTGGTTCACCATGCCGCAGCCGCCCCACTCGATCCAGCGCGGGCCGCCCTTGAGGTTCTCGACCCAGACATCCATCTCGGCGCTGGGCTCGGTGAACGGGAAGTAGTTCGGCCGCAGCCGGATCTGCGCACCGGCGCCGAACAGCGAGCGCGCCATGTGCTCGAGCGTGCCGCGCAGATTCGCCATGGTGAGGCCCTTGTCGATGGCGATGCCCTCGATCTGGTGGAACACCGGGGTGTGCGTGACGTCGACCTCGTCGGTGCGGTACACCGCGCCGACCGCGGCGACATAGACCGGAAGGGGGCGGCTGAGCAGCGAGCGGATCTGCACCGGGCTGGTGTGCGTGCGCAGCACCAGGTGGCGCTCCACCGGGTCGACGAAGAAGGTGTCTTGCAGGGCACGCGCCGGGTGATCCTCATCGAAGTTCAAGGCGTCGAAGTTGAACCACTCATGCTCGAGCTCGGGGCCCTCGCCGATCTCCCAGCCCATCGAGATGAACAGATCGCTCATCTGCTCCATCAGCAGGCTGAGTGGATGCCGCGCTCCGGCCCGCCAGCGCGTCGGCACCGCGGTCACGTCGACGGCTTCGGCCGCGAGCTGGGCCGCCTCCTCGGCGGCCAGGATGGCCGACTCCTGCGCCGTAAGCGCCTCGTTCACGCGCGCCCGGGCTCCGCCGACGAGTTGGCCTGCCGCGGCCTTCTGATCGCCGGGGAGGTTGCGGATCGCCGCGTTGAAGCCCGCGAGCGTCGATGCCTCGCCGGAATGCGCGGTGCGCGCGGCTTTCAGGGCGGAGGAATCGGTCGCCGCCGAGATCGCGGTGAGCGCCGCCGCGACGGCAGCCTCGACCGCTTTCTCGGTGATCTGGGGAGCGTCTGGCACGAGAAACAACCCTACCGGGGGCTCACAGCCTGGCAGGCCGCGCCTCGGGGAAGCGTTCGCGCGCCTCGTTCCGGCGGTTCAGGTAGGTGCCCAAGGAGATCGGTGGTTGACCCGCGCCGCGGATCAGCATGCCCGACCTGCTGTCGACCAGATCGACGCAGCGCCGGATGTCCTGAGTCGCGACCGGACTTCGCACGGGCAACACGGCCCAGACCGTGCTGTACCCGGCGCGGAACTCCTGCTCTCGACGGATGGCGGTACCGATTGCCATCAGTACCCCGATGCCGACGATCCCGCCCGCGATGGACCACAGCCGCATCCAGAGCCCCAGAGGCGGGAAGTTCCCGGTCGCCCCGACGGATGCCAGGCTCATCCCGAAGAGAAATCCGACCGCGAGGACAATGAGCTCGATGCTCCGGAACCGGCGCTGACTGAAGCCCCGGAGGATCGGCCTCGGTGTTCCCACTTGCCATGGTGTGTCCGAGGGCGCCGCACCGGGTTCCCCGATCCGCGGCGCCAGCGTCGCGTCGAACCTGCCCAACGATCGCAGAGCTCGTCGAACCTCCTGGCCAGTGAGCCCGCGGATGCGCTGTTGCAGGTAGTCGTACGCCGCGTCGATAGCGGGCCAGCGCAGTTGCACGGAGACGAAGAACATCGAGAACGCGACGATCGCCGCCACGGTGGTGAACGAGAGGATCAGGGCGAACGGCAACGACTCGCCGAGTCGTCGCTCCGCGGCGATCGAGAGGCCGAGAAGCGCGAGCGCCGCCACGGCCGCGACAGCCCCGGCGATGCGGAAGCGGGCCGCACTGGTCAGCCAGCGTGCGGAGACAGTTCCGACGCGCTGTGCCCACGGCGACCTGTCCATCACGGGACCTGGAATCGTCACTACTCAGCCGCGCTGCGCGAACGCCGACTCGTACAGGCACACAGACGCCGCGGTCGCCAGGTTCAGCGACTCCGCCCGCCCGTAGATCGGCACCTTCACGACGGCATCGGCGAAGCCGAGTGACTCGTCGGTGAGGCCGTGGGCCTCGTTGCCGAACAGCCAGGCCGTCGGTCGGCCCAGGCGGTCGCGCACCGTCGGCAGGTCGTCGCCCGCGATGTCGGCGGCCAGCACCTGGAGGCCGGAACGCTTCACGGCCCGGATCGCAGCATCCAGTTCGAGGCCCTGCGCGACGGCGATGTGGAACAGCGAGCCCGTCGTCGAGCGGACCACCTTGGGGTTGTAGGCATCGACGCTCTTGCCGGTGAGGATCACGCCGTCGGCGCCCGCGGCATCCGCTGCCCGGATGATCGTGCCGGCGTTGCCCGGATCGCGGACCTCGTCGAGGATCGCCACGAGCGTCACGCCGCCGGCCAGCATCTCCTTCACCGAGATCGGGAACTGCCGCGCCACGGCGACGACACCCTGCGGGGTGACCGTGTCGGCCATCGTCTCGAGGACGTGATCGCTGACCTCTTCGGCGTCGACCCCGGATGCCGCGGCCGAGCGCGCCAGGTCGCCGTAGCGATCCAGCGCCGAGCGGGTCATGAACAGATCGACCAGGGCGGCCCCCCGGAACTCCAACGCCTCGGAGACCGCCTGCGGCCCCTCGACCAGGAACAGCCCGGTCTCTTCGCGCGCGCTGCGCTTGGCCAGCTTGGCCACGGCACGTACGCGCGGAGAACGGGGGTTGTCGATCACGCTGTCAGGCTAAGGCGCGCAGGTGAACGTTCGGCGCTGAAACGACGACGACGCGGATGCCGACAGTTGCTCGGCATCCGCGTCGTGCGCGGTTCGGTGCGCCGACTACGCGGCGGCCTCGCTCTTGGCATTGACATCCGCGGGCAGCGCGGCCTTCGCCGCCGCCACCAGGCCGGCGAAGGTCGCGGGCTCGTTGATCGCCAGATCGGCCAGGATGCGGCGGTCGACCTCGATGCCCGCCAGGCCGAGGCCCTGAATCAGGCGGTTGTAGGTCATGCCGTTCGCGCGCGCCGCGGCGTTGATGCGCTGGATCCACAGGCGGCGGAACTCGCCCTTCTTAGCCCGGCGGTCGCGGTACGAGTAGACGAGTGAGTGAGTGACCTGCTCCTTGGCCTTGCGGTACAGGCGCGACCGCTGACCGCGGTAGCCCTCTGCGCGCTCGAGGATGGTGCGGCGCTTCTTGGCGGCGTTGACCGCTCTCTTGACACGTGCCATTTCTTCGTTCCTTCTGGATGTTGGTTCTGGCTACTTGCCGAGAAGCTTCTTGATGACCTTGGCGTCCTGCGGCGCGAGCACGACGTCGCGGTTCAGGCGGCGGGTCTCGCGGGAGGTCTTGACCTCGAGGTGGTGGCGCATGCCGGCACCCTGCTTGACGACCTTGCCGGTCCCGGTGAGCTTGAAACGCTTCTTCGCACCGGAGTGCGTCTTCTGCTTGGGCATTACTCGTCCTCTGTCTTCGTCGCGGCCGCCTTGGCGGTGGCCGTCTTCGTGGTGGTCGTGGTCTTCGGGGCGGCCGCCTTGGCAGGGGCCTTGGACGCAGCTGCTTTGGGCGCCGCTGCGGCGGGGGCCTTCGGGGCCTCAGCGGCCGGAGCCTGTGCAGCCGCAGCCGGAGCAGCCGGTGCGTCGGTCTCCGGAGCGTTACGGGCTCGGGCCTGCGCGCGCTTCGCGTTGGCCTCGGCCTTGGCGTCCGACTTGTTCTTGTGCGGGCCGATCACCATCACCATGTTGCGGCCGTCGATCATCGGCGTGGACTCCACCGAGCCGAACTCGGCGACATCCTCGGCGAACTTCTGCAGAAGTCGCACACCCTGTTCGGGACGGGACTGCTCGCGTCCGCGGAACAGGATCATGGCCTTCACCTTGTCGCCGGCCTGCAAGAAGCCGACGGCGCGCTTGGCCTTGGTCTCGTAGTCGTGCTTGTCGATCTTGAGCCGGAAGCGCACCTCTTTGAGGATGGTGTTCGCCTGGTTGCGACGCGCCTCTTTGACCTTCTGGGCCTGTTCGTACTTGAACTTGCCGTAGTCCATGATCTTGACGACCGGCGGCTTGGAGTCGGGAGCGACCTCGACCAAGTCCAAGTCGGCTTCCTGCGCCAGGCGCAGGGCGTCTTCGATGCGGACGACGCCGACCTGTTCCCCGTTGGGTCCGACGAGGCGGACCTCGGGGACGCGGATCCGGTCGTTCGTTCTGGGATCGCTGATGCGATGTTCCTTTCGTTGCGGTGACTGCGCAGTCTGCACTGCAGGCACGAAGAGGAGCATCCAGGCCGATTTCGACCTTCGCACCCGAACTGCCGGAGCATGTCCGGCGGGGTGCAACCGGTCGTCGCGAGCGATGACCGGCCGGATGTTACTGACCCGGCTAACCTTGAGATGCGGTCAGCGGGTGGGATCTCTCCACTTCGTTTCCGGGGATCTGGCCCCGGAGCCCGCATAAGACTAGCAGAGGATGCGTTCGTGGCCGAAGATCACCCGGGCGCCGACGCGCTCGAAGAGGCCCGCGACATCGCGGACGTCCCGGCTGTCGAGGTCATCAACACCGTCGCCGTGCACCTGTTGAGCGCCGCCGCCGTGAAGGTCGGCCTGGCCGATGACCCCGCCAGCCAGCTCGATCTCGACGAGGCGCGCAAGCTGATCGACGCCCTCGCCGGGCTGGTGACGGCCGCCGCTGCGAGTGTCGGGGACCAGCATGCGCGGCCCTTGCGCGATGGTCTGCGCAGTCTGCAGCTCGCGTTTCGAGAGGCGTCGCCGATTCCCGACCCGATCGGCAAGGGTCCCGGCGAGAAGTGGACGGGCCCGGTCACCTAGTCCGTTCGTTTACGTTTTCTACCCGATGCGGTCGACCCGCACGCCGATCGAGTCGACCCGCGCCGTGATGACCGGGTCCGCTGCCCACGAGGTCTGCAGCCGGCCGAGCAGGGCATCCAACTCGTCCTTCTCCAGGCCGGCGCGCACCGAGAGCTGCACGAGCAGTTCCGGGCCGGCCAGACGCGCGTCCGGGTCGCCGGGCGCCAGCTGGACGGCCTGCAGCGCGGGCTCCCCCGCGCCCGCCGCGAGGAACGCGTCGAGCACGGCGTCGTCGGCATGGCTCGGCGTCCACGACGTGCCGGTCGCGACCGCCTCGAACGCGGGCGATCGAATCGCGAACTCGGTCGGCGATCCCGGGTCGAGCACGATCAGGGGCGTCCCCTCCGATGCTGCGGCCAGGGCCACGCGCGCGGCATCGATCGGGATCGGGCGCGCCGCCGCATCCCATGCCGAGAGTGCGGCCACCGAGCTGAAGGCGGGAAGCACGTCGCGACCGTCGGGGCCGGCGACCGTCACGATCGACAGCTCCTGGGTCTTGTCGACCAGCTGACCGTGCGCTCCGATTCCCTCATCGCCGCGAACCGCGACCAACGGGATGAGCAGTCGCGACCCGTGAAGCGCCGCCACCACCTCGGACGCGTCCGCCTCGCCCACCCGGAAGCGCCGGATGGCCTCGAGCAGCCGCGGCGGCGCCGATCCGTCGTCTCCCGCGCCCGGATTCTCGTGAAAGGCTCGGCCGGCGAACGGAACGCCCGCCGAGTCGGCGGCCGGCGCTCCGGGGCTCGGGTGCTCAGCGGCCGGCGACATCCAGCGCTTCGATCAGGGTGAAGGCTCCGGCGTACAGGGCCTTCCCGACGATCGCGCCCTCCAGGCCGAGCGGCACCAGCTCGCGCAGCGCCGCGATGTCGTCGAGGTTCGAGATGCCGCCGGATGCGACGACCGGCCGCGAGGTGCGGCCCATCACCTCGCGCAGCAGCTCGAGATTGGGGCCCTTCAACGTGCCGTCCTTGGTGACGTCGGTGACCACGTAGCGCGCACAGCCGGCATCCTCGAGCCGGGCGAGCACCTCCCAGAGGTCGCCGCCCTCCTGGGTCCACCCGCGCGCGGCCAGGGTGGTCCCGCGCACGTCCAGGCCGACGGCGACGGCGTCGCCGTGGCGCGCGATGACCCGGGCCGCCCATTCCGGGTCTTCCAGGGCCGCGGTGCCCAGGTTGATGCGCGCGGCGCCGGTCGCGAGCGCTGCGTCGAGGCTGGCGTCGTCCCGGATGCCGCCCGACAGCTCGATCTTCACGCTCGCCGGTGTGGCGTGGATGACCTCCGCGATCACGCGGCGGTTGTCGCCTCGTCCGAAGGCGGCATCCAGGTCGACCAGGTGGATCCACTCCGCACCCTGCGCGATCCAGGCCTCTGCCGCGTCCCGCGGCTCGCCGTAGCTGGTCTCGCTGCCCGCCGCGCCCTGGGTGAGGCGCACGGCCTGGCCGTCGGCGACATCCACAGCGGGAAGAAGGGTCAGAACGGGCGCGGTCTCGGTCATGGTCTACAGGCTCCTGAGCCAGTTGCCGAGCAGCCGGATGCCCGGCTCGCCCGACTTCTCGGGGTGGAATTGGGTGGCGCTCAGCGGTCCGTTCTCGGCCGCCGCCACGAAGGGCTCGCCGTGGACGGCCCAGGTGACGGTCGGGCGCGCCAGGGCCCCGATGGGATCCAGCTCCCAGCTGCGGGCCGCGTAGGAGTGCACGAAGTAGAACCGCTCATCGCGGATGCCCTCGAACAGCACCGAGTCGGCCGGGGCATCCACGGTGTTCCAGCCCATGTGGGGCAGCACGGGCGCGTGCAGTTCATCGACCAGTCCGGGCCACTCGCCGAGTCCTTCGGTGTCGGTTCCGCGTTCGATGCCGCGCTCGAACAGCACCTGCATGCCGACGCAGATGCCGAGCACCGCGCGGCCCCCGGCCAGCCGACGTCCGATCAACTCGCCACCGTGCACCGCATTCAGCTGCTCCATGACCGCGGCGAAGGCCCCGACACCGGGCACGACCAGCCCATCCGCGGCCATCACCGCCGAGCGATCGCGCGTCAGCTCGACTCGGGCCCCGGCGGCCTCGAGCGCCTTGGCGGCCGAGTGCACGTTACCGGAACCGTAGTCGAGCACGACGACTCGCGGTTGTGCGGCGCCGCCCGAGCCGGCACCGGGTTGCGCGGCAGGCACGGCTACAGCGCGCCCTTCGTCGACGGGACGCCGACCACCCGCGGGTCGAGCGCGACCGCCTGGCGGAAGGCGCGGGCGAAGGCCTTGAATTCGGCCTCGGCGATGTGGTGGGGATCGCGGCCGGCGAGCAGTCGCAGGTGCACCGTCAGCCCGGCGTTGACCGCCAGCGCCTCGAAGACGTGGCGCACCATCGAGCCGGTGAAGTGACCGCCGATCAGGTGGTACTCGAAGCCGTCCGGCTCGCCCGAGTGGACGAGGTACGGCCGACCGGACACGTCGACGACGGCCTGAGCGAGCGCATCGTCGAGCGGGACGATCGCGTCGCCGAACCGCCCGATCCCCTGCTTGTCGCCCAGGGCCTGCTTGATGGCGCTGCCGAGCACGATCGCGGTGTCTTCGACGGTGTGGTGCACGTCGATGTCCGTGTCGCCGCTCGCGGTCACGGTGAGATCGACCAGAGCGTGCTTGGCGAAAGCGGTGAGGAGGTGGTCGAAGAACGGGACCGTGGTGTGGATGTCGGACGCGCCCGATCCATCGAGGTCGATCGACACGGCGATGCTCGACTCGCTCGTCTCGCGGGTCAGGGCCGCAGTCCTCCCAGTACTCATGCTCAAGAGACTACCGACGCCCGAGATCGGCCAAGGACTCCAGGAAGAACGAGGTCTCGTCGGCGGTGCCGGCCGTCACGCGAAGCGCGCCGGGGATTCCGACATCCCGGATCAGGATGTCGCGCTCGAGCAGCGCACGGAACGTAGCTCCGGGATCGTCGACCCCGTCGAACAGCACGAAGTTCGCCTGGCTGTCGAACGCGCGGAATCCCAGCTCGGGCAGTTCGACCAGCAGGCGGTCGCGCTGCGCCGCGATGTCGTCCACCATGGCCAGCATCTCGGGGGCATGGTGCAACGCGGCGATGGCGGCGGCCTGCGTCAACGCCGACAAGTGGTAGGGCAAACGGACCAGCCGCAGGGCATCGGCGACCGCCGCGTCCGCCGCCAGGTAGCCGAGCCTGGCGCCGGCGAAGGCGAAGGCCTTGCTCATCGTCCGCGAGACCAGCAGCCGCTCGCGCCCGGGCAGGAGGGTCAACGCGCTCGGCGCGTCGTCGGGCATGAACTCGGCGTACGCCTCATCCACGAGCACGATGCCCTCGGTGGCGTCGTACGCCGCCTCGATGGTGGCCAGCGGAAGGGGCGTGCCGGTCGGATTGTTCGGCGCGCAGAAGAAGACCAGATCGGGATGCTGCGCCTCGATGGCGGCGACGGCGGTCTCGGGCGAGATCCGGTAGTCGGCGTCGCGCGCGGCGGTGACCCAGGCCGTGCCGGTCCCGGCCGCGATGATCGAGTGCATCGAGTAGGTCGGTGGGAATCCGAGAACCCGTCGGCCGGGGCCGCCGAACGCCTGCAGCACCTGCTGGATGATCTCGTTGGAGCCGTTGGCCGCCCAGACCTGGTCGGCGGCGATGCCGTGGCCGAGATAGTCAGCGAGGTTCTCGCGCAGCTCGGTGAACTCCCGGTCCGGATAGCGGTTGACCGTCAGCACCGCCCGCGCGAGCGATTCCACGATGTCGCGCGCGACCGGCTCCGGAATCGGGTGGGTGTTCTCGTTGACGTTCAGTGCATACCGCACCGGAATCATCGGCGCACCGTACGGGTGCTGGCCCCTCAGGTCATCGCGGATCGGCAGGTCGTCGAGCGAGGTCACCGCACCAGCCTAGGGCGACGAAAAAGCCGCCCCGCGCGAGCGCCGAGGGGGGTCGGGCGCCCGCGCCGGGCGGCACGGGGGGTCTGTGGACGGAGCGGTTCAGTGCGCGGACGAGTACTGCGCGGGGATCGCCAGACGCTGGCCGGGCTGAACCTCGCCGGAGCTCAGATTGTTGAGGGTGAGGATGTCGGCGACCACGTCGCGCGGATCGGCGGTCGGAGCGACCTCCTGGGCCACCTGCCAGAGCGACTCGCCCGGCTCGACGGTGACGTACTGGAAGGTCGCCGCGCTGCCCTGCGTGCCCGCGGCGGCGCCGAGCGCACCGATGCCGGTCACCGCGGCGGCGATGGCCAGCGGGACGGCGACGAGAAGGGTCAGCACGGCGCGCCCGCGACGCGTGATGCGCAACCGCGGCTGCGGGAAGGCAATGGTGCTCATCGTGACTGCGCTCATCGTGACTCCCTCTCAAGCGGGCTCTTAAGCTGGACAGGTTGCGCATCCGGGCCTCGGCCGGAGGCTCAGATGCGAACCTGTGTTCCGAACATACCTTCGATCGAACGTATGTTCAAGTCCTTCACAGCGATTCCCGTGAGAATCTTGCGACACACTCGAACAGATGTTTGCCGCAGCCGCCTCAAGCGGATACAGTTTCGATCGTTGATGCTCATTGCATCAGCCACCACCGACATGGGAGCGGACATGAGCGAGGCAGACACCCCGGGCGCAGGCACCCCGGGCGCACCGGGCAGCGCAGAGCGCGCGGGCACCCGTCGTCGCACCAGCCTGAGCGAGAAGCAGCAGGCGATCCTCGAGATGATCCAGCGCTCGGTGTCGTCGCGGGGCTACCCGCCGAGCATGCGCGAGATCGGCGACGCGGTCGGCCTGGCATCCCTCTCGAGCGTCACGCACCAGCTGAATCAGCTCGAACTCAGCGGCTACCTGCGCCGCGACCCGAACCGGCCGCGCGCCCTCGAGGTGCTCATCGAGCTGGAGCCGACGGATGCCGACAACTCCGGCCCGTCGGTGGCCGATGCGGCGATGGTGCCGCTGGTCGGTCGCATCGCGGCCGGCATCCCGATCACCGCGGAGCAGCAGATCGATGAGGTGTTCCCGCTCCCCCGCCAGCTGGTCGGCAAGGGCGACCTCTTCATGCTCAAGGTGGTCGGCGAGTCGATGATCGACGCCGCCATCTGCGACGGCGACTGGGTGGTCGTGCGCCAGCAGGGGTCTGCCGAGAACGGCGAGATCGTCGCGGCGATGCTCGACGGCGAGGCCACCGTCAAGGTGCTGCGGCAGCGCGACGGCCACACCTGGCTGCTGCCCCGCAACTCGGCGTTCGAGCCGATCATGGGCGACCAGGCCGAAGTGCTGGGCAAGGTCGTGGCCGTACTCCGCTCGGTGTGATCTCGTCGAGCGGCGCGGCCCTCCGGGCCGGCCAGCCGAGTTGAGCCGCTCCAGCGAGCCGGTGCGCGTGGTCGACGCCGATTACGCTGATCGGATGGCATCCACGACCGAGGCGGTCCCCTCCCTCGACATCACGGCGATCCCGAGGCCTGCTCGATCCGAGGCGCTGCTGGACGCGCTGAAGAGCCGCGTCGTGATCGCGGACGGCGCGATGGGCACCATGCTGCAAGACGTCAACCCGACGCTCGACGACTTCCAGCAGCACGAAGGCTGCAACGAGATCCTCAACGTGACGCGGCCCGACATCGTCGAGACCATTCACGCCACCTACCTCGACACGGGCATCGATGCGATCGAGACGAACACCTTCGGCGCCAACTGGTCGAACCTGTCCGACTACGGCATCGACGACCGCATCGAAGAGCTCGCCAGGGCCGGCGCCGAGATCGCGCGCCGCACGGTCGAGCGATTCGAATCGGAAGACGGCCGGATGCGCTGGGTGCTCGGATCGATGGGTCCCGGCACCAAGCTGCCGAGCCTGGGTCACACCAGTTACGCCAACCTCAAGGCCACCTTCGCCGACCAGGCCCGCGGCCTGATCCTGGGCGGTGCCGACGCGTTGCTGGTCGAGACCTCGCAAGACCTGCTGCAAGCCAAGTCCGCCGTCAACGGGTGCAAGCAGGCGATCGTCGAGACCGGCATCCGCCTGCCGATCTTCGTCGAGGTGACCGTCGAGACCACCGGAACGATGCTGATGGGAAGCGAGATCGCCGCGGCGCTGACCACGCTCGAACCGCTCGGTATCGACATGATCGGCCTGAACTGCGCGACCGGACCGGCCGAGATGAGCGAGCACCTGCGCCACCTGTCGAAGTTCGCCCACATCCCGGTGATGTGCATGCCCAACGCGGGGCTGCCGGTGCTCGGGGCCAACGGCGCGAGCTATCCGCTCACCCCCGACGAGCTGGCGACCGCCCACGAGCAGTTCGTCAAGGAATTCGGCCTCGGGCTGGTCGGCGGATGCTGCGGCACGACCCCCGCGCACCTGAAGGCGGTCGTCGATCGGGTCGGCGGTTCTCGGGCGCTCACCCGCTCGATCGAAGAGGATCCGGGGGTCGCGAGCCTGTACCAGCACGTCGGATTCAACCAGGACGCCTCGTACCTGGCGATCGGCGAACGCACCAATGCGAACGGGTCGCTCGCATTCCGCGAGGCGATGCTCGAGGAGCGCTGGGACGACTGCGTCGACATCGCGCGCAGCCAGGTCCGCGAGGGCGCGCACCTGCTGGATGTCTGCGTGGATTACGTCGGGCGCGATGGCGTCGCCGACATCCGCGCCGCGGTCTCGCGTCTGGCGAGCGCGTCCACCCTTCCCCTGGTCGTCGACTCCACCGAGCCGGCCGTGCTGCAGGCCGGCATGGAGCTGATCGGCGGCCGACCCGTCGTGAACTCGGTGAACTTCGAGGACGGCGAGGGGCCGGCATCCCGGTTCGGCCGGATCATGCCGTTGGTGAAGGAGCACGGTGCCGCCGTCATCGCGCTGACCATCGACGAGGAGGGCCAGGCCCGCACCGCCGAGAACAAGGTGCGGATCGCCTCCCGGCTGGTCGACACGCTGGTGAACGAGTGGGGCATGCGGGTCGACGACATCATCGTCGACGCGCTGACCTTCCCGATCGCCACCGGCCAGGAGGAGACCCGGCGCGACGCGATCGAGACCATCGAGGCGATCCGGCAGATCACCGCGAAGTATCCGGGCATCCACACCACACTCGGCGTTTCGAACATCTCCTTCGGGCTGAACCCGGCCGCGCGCTCGGTGCTGAACTCGGTGTTCCTGCACGAGGCGGTCGAAGCGGGGTTGGACTCGGCGATCGTCAACGCCGCCAAGATCGTGCCGCTCGCCTCGGTGCCCGACGACCGCCGCAAGGTCGCCCTCGACCTGGTCTGGGACCGCCGCGAGTACGACGCCGACGGCAACCTGACGTACGACCCGCTGTCGGCGCTGCTCGACCTGTTCGCGGGCGTCGACTCCGCGGCTCTGAAGGACGAGCGCGCGGCCGAGCTCGCGGCCCTTCCGGTCGGTCAGCGCCTGGAGCGCCGGATCATCGACGGCGAGCCGAAGGGCCTCGAGGCCGATCTCGAGCTGGCCATGGCCGATGGCATGAGCGCGCTCGACATCGTCAACGTGCACCTGCTGGCCGGCATGCAGGTGGTCGGCGAGCGCTTCGGCAGCGGCGAGATGCAACTGCCGTTCGTGCTGCAATCGGCCGAGGTGATGAAGGCGGCGGTGGCCCTGCTCGAGCCGCACATGGAGAAGACCGAGGCTGCCGGCAAGGGCACCATGGTGATCGGGACCGTGCGTGGCGACGTACATGACATCGGCAAGAACCTGGTCGACATCATCCTGACCAACAACGGCTACGAGGTCATCAACATCGGCATCAAGCAGCCGCTGAGCGCCTTCATCGAAGCCGCGGAGGCGCACAACGCCGACGTGATCGGCATGAGCGGCCTGCTGGTCAAGTCGACGGTCGTGATGAAAGAGAACCTGCTCGAGCTGAACTCGCGCGGTCTCGGCACCAAGTGGCCGATCCTGCTCGGCGGAGCCGCGTTGACCCGCACCTTCGTCGAAGACGACCTGGCGTCGCTGTTCGACGGCGAGGTCCGTTACGCGCGCGATGCCTTCGAGGGGCTCGCGCTCATGGAGCCGTTGGTGGCGATCTCGCGAGGGTCCGATCCGGCGACGGTCGGCCTGCCGCCGCTCAAGAAGCGGATCCACGCGCGCACCGTTCTCGAGGTCACCGAACCCGAGGACATGCCGGCCCGTTCGGATGTCGTCGCCGACAATCCCATCCCCGCTCCGCCGTTCTGGGGCACCCGCATCGTGCGGGGGGTCGCGCTCGGCGACTACGCCGCCTTCCTGGATGAGCGCGCCACCTTCATGGGCCAGTGGGGTCTCAAGCCCGGCCGCAACGAAGACGGCGCCAGCTACGAGGAGCTGGTCGCGACCGAGGGCCGGCCCCGGCTGCGCTACTGGCTCGACCGCATCCTGGCCGAGGGGATGCTCGACGCCTCGGTTGCGTACGGGTACTTCCCGGTGTACTCCGAGGGCGACGACATGGTCGTGCTCCATCACGGCGACGACCCGACCGGGGTGCTCGGCGTGCCGGGACTGCTCGCGCCGGACGGCGGATCGGGTGGAGCGCTCAGCACCGAACGACTGCGGTTCACCTTCCCGCGTCAGCGCCGAGACCGCCACCTCTGCCTGGCGGACTATGTGCGCTCGAAGGCGAGCACCGAGGAGCCCGGCGGAAAGGTCGACGTGGTCGGCATCCAGTTGGTGACCGCCGGCTCGACCGTCGACGCCTTCACCGCGAAGATGTTCGCCGAGAACAAGTACCGCGACTACCTCGAGCTCAACGGGCTCACCATGCAGCTCACCGAGGCGCTTGCCGAGTACTGGCACTCGCGCATCCGGGCCGATCTCGGCTTCGCCGACGAGGACCCGGACGACATCGAGGGCATGTTCAAGCTCCGCTACCGGGGCGCGCGCTTCTCGCTCGGCTACCCGGCCTGCCCGAACATGGAGGACCGCCGCAAGGTGGTCGAGCTGCTCAAGCCCGAGCGGATGGGTGTTGAGCTGTCGGAGGAGCTGCAACTGCATCCCGAGCAGTCGACCGACGCGTTCGTGTTCCACCACCCCGAGGCTCGCTACTTCTCGGTGTGACCGACGTGCCCAGCCTCGCCCGGCGCAGCGCGGGCAGCACAGCCGGGCCGACCAGCAGGATGCCGGCCGCAGAGGTGATGGCGCGCACGGTGTCCCAGGTGGCCGTCGAGGTCACGAGCGAGTAGAGGCCGAACGACGCGAGGTTCTGCCCAAGCGGCGCGCCGGCGACGTAGCTCAGTCCCGATCCGGAGCCGACCGCGAACGGCCAGAACCACAGGTTCATCACGAGCCCGAACGCGTAGGCGGCCACGACTCCGTAGAGGGCGAGCATCCCGAGTTCGAGGCCGCGCGTCACCCGGGGCGAGCCGACCCGGATGCGCGGGAGCAGCCCGGCTCCCGCCCCGACCCAGCCGCAGGCGAACGCCTGGAATGGTGTCCACGGACCGATTCCGCCCCAGAGCACCGACGACAGGGCGATGGTCGAGATCCCCAGGAGGAGGCCGAAGCGGGCCCCATAGGCGCGGCCCGCCAGGATCAGCACGACGAACACCGCCTCCACGCCCGCGACGCCGGTCCCGGCGATGCGCACGGCGGCACCGACGGCGGTGAGCACTCCGAGCATCGCCACCGTGCGCGCGCTGTACATGGCGCGATCCAGGGCGACCATCACGGCGACCACGAGAGCCGGCATCAACGCCAGCGCGAGCACCGGCACGGAGGCCTGGGCCTGGGACGGCACCGCCGCCGCGACGAGCGGCCAGGCGAATCCTGCCGCCGCCACGACGCTGGCTGCCGCGAGCAGCCAGGCGGACCAGGTCCACGACGAGCGGAGCCGGCCGATCATGGCGCCACCGCATCCACGGTCTCGGTGATGCGACCGTGATCCATCCGGATGGTGCGGGTGGCGACGCGGTCGGCGAAGTCGCGATCGTGGGTGGCGAACACCACCGCAGTGCCCTCCGAGGCGACGCGAAGGATCGCCGCGCCGACCATGGATCGTGCGGCGGCGTCGAGTCCGCGCGTCGGCTCGTCGACCAGCAGCACGCGCGGCCGGGCGGTGAGCTGGATGGCGATCACCAGGCAGAGCCGCTGGCCGGCCGAGAGGTCGCGCGGGTGGCGGTCGAGAAGATCGAGTGGCGCCGCGCGCGACCCCGTGCGCTCGATGCCGAGGAGGCTCAGGAACAGGTCGGCCGCTCCCGGCGTGGCCGCGAGACGGTCGGCACGCGCGCATTCGGCCGAGACCGAGGTCGCGAACAGCAGGTCGTCGAAGGCCTCGGGGACGAGGGCGACCGCGCTCCGGCGAGCGCGCCTGGACAGGCCCGCTACATCGACTCCGTCGACGAGAACCGTGCCGCGGGTGGACGGTCGCGCCCACTCCCCGAACAGGCTGCTCTTGCCCGCGCCGTTGGGACCCAGAACGGCCGTGACCTCGCCGGCGCGGACGTCGAGGTCCACCGAGTCGACGGCGATCGTCGGGCCGTAACGGGCCGTGAGTCCCTGCAGGCGGCCGAGCGGGGTGTCGCGTGGCGCCCGGTGCACGGCGGTCGCAGAATCATGCTCCGACGTGGTGAGTGCTGACGTGGTGGGTGCCGGCGGCTCCCCCTCCGCGATCGTCCCGTCCCGCAGGTCGATGCGCCGGTCGGGCGCGGCTCCCCAGGCGCGTGGGGAGTGCTCGGCCACGACGACGCAGATCCCCTGCTCGTGGGCGAGGCGCGTGAGCGCGGCGATCACCCGGTCACTGGCTGCGTCGTCGAGATCGGCGAGCGGTTCATCCAGAAGCAGCAAGCCGGGTCCCGAGACCACCGCTGCGCCGATCGCGACCAGGCACGCCTCTCCGGCCGAGAGTTCGTCGATGGCGCGGTCGAGCAGGGGGGCGATTCCGAGCCGGCTGGCCATGTCGGCGACCCGCGCGGCAGCCACCTCCGGCGCGAGGCCCTGCATGGCCGGGCCGAAGCCCAACTCCTCCGAGACGGTCGGCGCCACGAACGACAGCCGCACGGCTTGCGGCACGACGCCGACGAAGCCGGCCGTCTCGCGCGGCGGAACCGTCGATCGATCCAGGCCGCCCACCTCGACCGTGCCGTCCTGCCGTCCCTCCGAGACGTGCTGGAAGATCCCGCTCAGGGCGTCGAGCAGGGTGGACTTGCCCGAGCCGGTCGCCCCGGTCACCAGGGTGAGCGTGCCGGGCGCGAGGGTCAGATCGATCGGATCGAGGATCCAGCCCGCGTCGTAGCCGAACGCCGCGTCGACCACCTCGGCAGGTCGCGATCGATCGACGTCGGGATGCCGCGTTGCCGCGAATCCGCGCACCTCCATCGAGGCGCCCAGGGCGATCGCGCGCTCGACGGTCTGCTCGAGCACCGGGACCAGGAGGGATGCCACCGACCGCTCCCCGCGCAACTCCCGGGCGACGCGCACCCTGGCGACCGCCGCGCGCAGCGCCGGGAAGGTGGAGAGCGCGATCACCAGGGTGCGGGAGATGGTGCGGAGCGGGCCGCGCTGCGACCCCCGGACCAGCAGGGCGCGCAGGTCCACCACGAGCCCGATGAGCCCCAGCAGCAGGATGAGCGCGGCGAACGGCAGCGCGCTGAGCGCCGCCGTCGCGATCCCGCCCGTGGTGACCGGGCCGAACAGCAGGATCCCGGCGAAGGGTCCGCCGAGCGGAACGGTCGGCAGATCGACGAGAACCAGACCGTCGCCGGAGCCGCCTCCGAAGAGCACCCGGTACACCACCCGGAGCACGACGAACCCGACGGCGATGAACGCCGTGGTCCGGAACGCGATCAGGCGGGTACGAGGCATCAGCCCTGCGGCGGCGTCGAATCGGTGCCGGTCGTGTAGACGAGTCCCAGGTACTGTCCGGAGGTCAGCGCCTGGGTCTGGACGCCTTCCTGCGCGTAGTCCCAGGTGCCGTCCGCACTCGGCTTGACCCACATCGCCCAATACGCGTTGGCGGGGAGCTTGGCGCACGATTCCGCGGCCGGCGACGGGAGGTCATCCACGCGGCAGATCACCGAGTTGCCGTAGTCGGCGGTGCCGGCCGTCGTGATGTGCGCCGTCTTCAGCACGTCGGCGGCGGTTCCGGACGTGGCGCACACCTTCAGCGGATCGTGCTTCAGGGTGCCGAAGTCCACGATGACCGTCACGTCGGCGCACGGGCCCGCCGACGCGGACGCCGTCGGCGTCGTCGAGGGCGCCGCGGTGGTCGTCCCGGCGCATCCGCTCAGCGCGACGGGAAGGGCGAGCGCGGCGACGACCGCGAGCAGCAGACGGGTGGACGAGGTTGACACGGTCACGCGGAGATCTCCTTGGAGGTGAGGAGGCCCAACTCGTCGAGGATGGCGAGTGGTGCCTCTGAGCGGTTCGAGGTGTAGAGGTGGATGCCCGGCGCGCCGCCGGCGAGAACGGCGCGGCTCAGGGCGGTCGCGTGCGCGATTCCCACGACCGCCGGGTCGGCGGCCGACCGCAGCGCGTGGAGCAAGGTCGTCGGCATCGCCTCGCCCGAGAGCTCGAGCACGCGGTGCAGCCGCTTCTCGTTCAGCACGGGCTGGATGCCCGGCAGAATCGGCATCGTGACGCCGGCGGTCCGGGCGTCGTCGACCAGCTGCAGATAGTCGTCCGCTTCGAAGAACAACTGGGTGATCGCCAGATTGGCGCCCGCCGCCTCTTTCGCGAGGAGGGTGTCGATGTCCTGGGCGCGGGATCTCGAGAGGGGATGACCGTTGGGGAACGCTGCGACCGCGATCGTCACCCGGCGGCCGGAACCGAGTCGCTTCGCCCCGGGGAATCCGGGAACTTCATGGGCCAGGAACGGCTCGCGCTCGCGCTGCACGCCGTGGATCAGCTGCACGAGCTCGCTCGCACTGCGGAAGTCGCCGAGCACCAGTTCTTCCTCGGGCACGCCCTGGGGCGGATCGCCTCGCAGCGCCAGAAAGCTCGTGATCCCCGCGTCGAGGAACTCGCGGAGCAGCTGCGTCGCGTCGGCGAAGGTCGAGCCCACCGCGGTGAAGTGCGCCATCGGCGGCACGTCGGTGTTCTCCAGCAGGTGCCGCAGCACCCCGAGTGAGCCGTCGCGACTCGACCCGTTCGCTCCGTAGGTCACCGAGATGAACTCGGGTCGCGCGGCGACCAGCCGGGCGAGATGGACGTGCAGGGCCTCCTCCGCGGCGGGCGAGCGCGGCGGCCAGAGTTCGAACGAGAAGGTCGGAGCGGCGGGCGCGGGCGGAAGCCCGGGGTCGCTCGGGGCATCCCCGATCTCGTGTCCAGCCATCTGCCCTCCAACGGTGGCGCGAGCGCGCTTCTCCGGTGGGGCGGGTGCCGGGCTCGGCTTTCGCTCCTCGCCGCACTGACCCGCGGCAACCACCCCACCCTAACCGACGACCAGACGGCCAGGGCTCAGGTTGCCGCGTGCGTCAGCGGGACAGAACGGGCATCACGGTTGTGAGCCAGCGGTCCAGAACATCCATGAAGCGTGCGTGCTCGTCGCGGAAGACGGCGTGCCCGGTGCCGGCGATGGTCTCGACCGTCATGCCCTGGCGGCGAAGTCGTGCGGCCACGGCATCGGAGATCAGCAGGCTCTTCTCGGCCAGCACCACCAGCGAGGGCGCGATCAGGCGGGCTGGCGGAACGAGGCCGCGGGTGCTGGCCAGCCCGAGAATGGTCCGCTTGTCCCAGTCGCGCAGGGTAGCCAGTTCGATGTCGACGTCGGCGGCACTCCACTTGGGATTCCAGCGCACCAGGGCGGCCCGGCGCGGGCGTGGGGCGATCGCGAACAACAGCTTCATCGCGACGCCGCGCACACCGGCCGGAAACGCGAAGGCCGGATCGACGTAGACCGCGGCGCGCGGCGCGAGCCGGTCACCGACCATGCTGGCGACCAGGGCGCCGAGCGAGTGGCCCATGATCAGGTCGGGCCGGCGAGTGAGAAGGGGCCGCAGGGTCTCGACCACGTCGTCGGCCCACGCGCTCGGAGAGTAGCGCCGCGAGCGGGGGCTGCTGCCGTGCCCGGCCAGGTCGACGGCGATGATTCGGAAGCCCTGTTCGACCAACTCGCGACTGACCCGGTGCCATGCCCGGTGGTCCGACATGATCCCGTGCACGAGCACCGCGGTTCGCGGCCCCGCCCCGGTCTCATGCACGGCCAGCTTCACGCCGACAGCGTAGATCGCGATTCTGGGTGGGGCCTTCGGATTCGCGGGACGAGGTACCAGCAGCACACCACGACCACGACCGCCGCTCCCCCGATGCCGATTCCGAAACGCGCCACGAGAAACACCAGGCCGGGATCGAAGGGGGCGACGCCCGCCAGGATCCCGTGGGCCCACGGGATCACGCCGCCGGCGAGGCCCGCAGCCGCGATCACGATCCACGAAGTCACACGGGCGCGAGTTCCGAACTGGCACCACCGATCGGGATCGGCCGTCGCCGCGCGCAACCGGATCACCGCCCAGGCCGCCAGGATCACCAGCCCCGCCACAGTGCTGGCGTGCTGCAGCCACTTCTCCACCAGGAGCGGCCCGAGCTGGATCCTCAGCACGGCCAGATGATCCGCCACCCATCCCGGGTGGGTGAAGGAGTCCCACAGCAGGTGCGTGGCCGCGCCGACCAGAGCCGACAGCAGAAGCACGACCGCCGTGAGCGGCCACGCCCAACTCGGTGGGCGCCAGTCCCATCGCCGGACGGCGGGGATGCGTGTTCCGATCGCGCGCGGCAGCAGATCGATGATCGGCGCCCTCAGCACGAGCCACCAGAGCGCGGCGCCCACGACCGCCAGGGCGAGGTCGACCGTGACCAGGCCGAGCAGGCTGTGGGTGAGCTCCCGCGGCACGGGCAGCGGCAGGTAGTACGGGATGTCCGGTGCGATCGTCCCCATCACCACCGCCGTGGGCAGCAGCGGCGTCCGAAGGAACGGGAGCGCCGCCGCGACATGGCTGGGCGTGAACGGCATGGCCTGACGCTACCCGGCGGCGGCTGCTCTCTCGCGCACCGCGCGCGTCGCCGCGAGCACGTTCTCGAGCGACTGCACGGTTTCGTCGTAGCCCCGGGTCTTGAGCCCGCAGTCCGGGTTCACCCACAACTGGCGTTGCGGGATCGACGTCAGAGCGACCTCGAGCAGTTCCGTCAGCTCCTCGACGCTGGGCACGCGCGGGGAGTGGATGTCGTAGACGCCCGGACCGACGCCTCGCGCGAATCCGCTGGACCGCAGCTCGGGCACCACCTCCATCTTGGAACGCGCGGCCTCGATCGAGGTGACGTCGGCATCGAGGCCGTCGATGGCATCCAGAACGACCCCGAACTCCGAGTAGCAGAGGTGGGTGTGGATCTGGGTTCCGTCCTCAACCCCGGATGTCGCCAACCGGAACGACCGCACCGACCAGTCCAGATAGGCCGGCTGATCGGCCTTCTTGAGGGGCAGCAACTCGCGCAAGGCAGGCTCGTCGACCTGGATCACCGTGATGCCGGCCTTCTCCAGATCCTCGATCTCGTCGCGGAGCGCCAGAGCGACCTGGTTCGCGGTGTCGGCCAGGGGCTGGTCGTCGCGCACGAACGACCAGGCGAGGATCGTCACCGGCCCGGTCAGCATCCCCTTGACCGGCTTCTCCGTGAGACCCTGCGTGAAGGTCGACCAGCGCACCGTGATCGGCGCCGGCCGCGAGACATCGCCCCAGAGGATCGACGGCCGGGTCGCGCGCGAACCGTACGACTGCACCCAGCCGTTCTCGGTGACGGCGAAGCCGTCGAGGTTCTCGGCGAAGTACTGGACCATGTCGTTGCGCTCCGGCTCGCCGTGCACGAGCACGTCGAGTCCGATCCGCTCCTGCAGTTCGACGACGTCGTGGATCTCGCGCTCCAGGAACTTCTCGTACTCGGCCCGAGAGATCTCACCCCGGGCGAATCGGGCCCGCTCCTTGCGGATCGCCCCGGTCTGCGGGAACGACCCGATCGTGGTGGTGGGCAGCGGCGGCAGGCCGAGCACGGCATCCTGCGCCGCCCGGCGCAGCTCGTAGTCCGAGCGATGGAACGCCGCGTCGTCGAGGTGCGCGAGCCGGTCGCGCACGGCGCCATCGCGCACGCCTTTCGCCTCGCGACGGTCCTCCAGGGCCGCGGCTGCGGCATCCAGCTCCTGCTGAATGGCGGATCGTCCCTCGCGGAGACCGCGGGCGAGCACCGCGACTTGCGTCACCTTCTGGTTCGCGAAGGCCAGCCAGCTCGTCAATCGTGCCGGCAGAGCCGGCTCGTCAGCGACGTCGTGCGGGGTGTGGAACAGGTTGGTCGAGGTCCCCGCCGACACCGTCGGCGACACCGCTCTCAGCGCCTCGAGTTTGGCGAATGCGCCGTCGAGATCTCCCCGCCAGATGTTGTGGCCGTCGATGACGCCCCCGACCAGCACCTTGTCGGTGGTCAGGCCGGTCGGAATCGCGCCTTTCACCAGATCGAGCGCGATCGCGTCGATCGGCGCCGCGGTCAGCACCGGCAAGGCCGCACCGAGCGAGCCGTAGGGGGCAGCCACGAGGATGCCGAGCGGCCGCTCAGCGCCCAGGAACGCGTACGCCGCCTCCGCCGCCTTCCGCACCGCGGCGTGATCCACGTCGAGGGACTCGCTCACGAGCGCCGGCTCGTCGAGCTGCACCCATTCGGCTCCCGCCGCCGCCAGCTTCGCGAGCAACTCGGCGTAGACCGGCAGCAGCTCGTCGAGCTTCGACAGCGGCTCGAATCCCGCCGGAGCGTGCTCGGCGCGCTTGCTCAGGGCCAGGAGCGTCACCGGGCCGACGATCACGGGGCGGGTGAGGTGTCCCGCCGCCCGCGCCTCGGCAACCTGGCGCACCAGGCGGTCGTCCGCCAGCGAGAACGCCGTGTCCGGCGCGATCTCGGGCACCAGGTAGTGGTAGTTCGAATCGAACCACTTGGTCATCTCGAGGGGTGTCAGATCACCTTCCCCGCGCGCCAGGGCGAAGTATCCCCGCAGGTCCACCGAGCCGTCCTCGACCAGGTGGGCGAAGCGGGGTGGGATCGCGCCCACCGTCACCGCGGCGTCGAGCACCTGGTCGTAGTACGAGAACGATTCCGGGATGGACGAATCGGCGGAACCCAGGCCGAGCGAGACCAGCCGATCGCGCGTCGCGGCTCGCAAGCCGGCCGCGATCCGCTCGAGTTCATCGGCATCGATGGAATGCGCCCAGAACGCCTCGACGGCCTTCTTGAGCTCGCGGCGCGGCCCGATCCGGGGATAGCCGAGAATGGTGGCGTCAGGAAAAGCGGAGATGGCGCTCATGGCACGTCCTTGCTGAATCAATCAGCCCGGTCGCCGCGAAAAGCGCCGGGCCCTCCGTCCGAACTGCGCGAGTGCGCAACTGTCGTCTGGAGCGGGTGCCGGGCTCGGCTTTCGCACCGCGCCCCGTCGTGGCGGCGCAGCGTCGAGCGTACCTCGACGCGTCGGCGCACGCCCGCGAGGCGCGAGCCTGTTGCGGCGTGTTACACGGCGGCGTGTTGCACGGCGGTCGTTACACCGCGGCGTCGGCCGTCACGGCGGCCTTGAGCTGCTCGGCGACGCGACTGGTCGCCATCACAGTGAGCCAGGTGCCGCGCTCGTCGTAGCGCGTCTCGACCACGCGAGCCCGGGCGTGGGCCAGCGCGACCAGCTCGCCGCGATCGTAGGGGATCAGCAGTTCGAGCTCGACATCCGGATGCGGCAGCGCCGCGGCGATCCGCGCGAGCAGCTCGTCGATCCCTTCGCCGGTGCGTGCGCTGACGAACACGGCGTCGGGTTCGAGGCCGCGCAGCACGAGCCGCTGGTCGTCATCCACCAGATCGCTCTTGTTGAACACGACGATCTCGGGCAGGTCGCGGGCTCCGACCTCGCCGATCACGTCGCGCACGGTGGCCAGTTGCGCGGCCGGGTCGGGGTGGGCGCCGTCGACGACGTGCACGATCACGTCGGAGTTGCCGAGCTCCTCGAGCGTCGAACGGAACGCCTCGACCAGCTGATGCGGCAGGTTGCGCACGAATCCGACCGTGTCCGACAGGGTGTAGAGCTGCCCGTCGGGCGTCTCGGTGCGGCGCACCGTCGGGTCGAGCGTGGCGAACAGCTGGTTCTGCACCAGCACGCCGGCGCGCGTCATCCGGTTGAGCAGGCTCGACTTGCCGGCGTTGGTGTAGCCGACGATCGCGGCGCTCGGGACCTCGAAGCGGTCGCGGTTGGCGCGCTTGGCCTCACGGGCGGGAGCGAAGCCCTTGATCTGCTTGCGCAGTCGCGCCATGCGGGTGTGGATGCGGCGGCGGTCGAGCTCGATCTTGGTCTCACCGGGTCCGCGGCTTCCCATGCCCGCGCCGGCGCCACCGACCTGGCCGCCGGCCTGGCGCGACATCGACTCGCCCCAGCCGCGCAGGCGCGGCAGCAGGTACTCGAGCTGCGCCAGCTCCACCTGCGCCTTGCCCTCGCGGCTCTTGGCGTGCTGGCTGAAGATGTCGAGGATCACGGCGGTGCGGTCGATGACCTTCACCTTGACCGCATCCTCGAGGGCTCGGCGCTGGCTGGGCGCGAGTTCGGTATCGGCCACGACGGTGTCGGCGCCGAGCGCCTGCACCACCGCAGCCAACTCCTCGACCTTGCCGCGCCCGAGATAGGTGGCGGGATCAGGATGCGGCCGCCGCTGCAGCAGGCCGTCGAGCACGACGGCTCCGGCCGTCTCGGCCAGCGCGGCCAGCTCGCGCAGCGAGTTCTCGGCGTCTTCGAGGCCCTGACCCGACGCCGACGAGGAGTACACGCCGATCAGCACGACGTTCTCGAGCCGCAGCTGCCGGTATTCGACCTCGGTGACATCTTCGAGCTCGGTGCTGAGACCGCCGACGCGGCGCAGCGATGCGCGGGCGTCGCGGTCGAACTGCTCGCCGTCGGGGTCGTCGGCGACCCCGAGCGCGTCAACGTCACCGTCGAGACCCTCGGTCTGCAGCGCCTGCGCCGCGCCGCGCTCGCCGTTCGACCCGAATCGGCTCACGCCGCTGGCCTTCGCGCCCTCGGTGGCGAGCACGCGGTCGAGCATCTGATCGTCGTTCGCGGTCATGATGGGCTCACCCTAGTTCCTGGTTTTCGATAAGTTCTCTGCATGGTCCCCCCGGAGCACTACTTCTCGGCGACACCGGGAGGGGAATCCGTCTATCGGACGATTTCTGTCGACTTGGCCGGGCAGCATCTCGCTGTCACAACGGCCAATGGGATGTTCAGCCCCGAGCGGGTGGATGCCGGTACCCGCGTGCTGCTCGGCAACGTGCCGCCGCCGCCGCCGGGTGGCAATCTGCTCGACCTAGGATGCGGGTGGGGGCCGATCTCCATCAGCCTTGCGTTGGAATCACCCCACGCGACGATCTGGGCCGTCGATGTCAACCAGCGCGCCCTGGACGTGGTGCGTCGCAACGCCGAGGCCCTGGGCCTCACCAATATCAACGCAGTTTCACCAGACGATGTTCCCACAGATCTCGGCTTCATGACCATCTGGTCGAATCCGCCGATCCGGGTGGGCAAGAACGAACTGCACGCGATGATGCTGGCCTGGCTGCCACGTCTCGAACCTGGGACGGACGCCTGGCTGGTCGTGCAGCGCAACCTCGGCTCCGACTCGCTGCACCGCTGGCTGCAGGCCGAGCTGCCGCAGGATTTCGCGGTCACCCGCGCCGCCACCAACAAGGGCTACCGGGTGCTGCGGGCCCGTCGCCGCACCGGCTTCACCGAGGCGATCCAGATCGTGCAGCAGCACGATCCGACGCCGAGCTCCTGACCCGGCCGAGCGCGCTCAGATCGTCAGGTCGCCGCTGTACACCAGCTCGGCCGGCCCGCTCAGTGCGACATGCTCGCCGTCGTCGGTGGCGAACACCCGGACGCCGACGACGCCGCCTGGCACCTCAACCCGCCAGAGGTCGGGTGCGTTCGCTCCTGCCCAGTGCCGGATGGCGAGTGCCGCCGCGGCCGCCCCGGTGCCGCACGACAGCGTCTCGCCGCTGCCGCGTTCGTGCACGCGCATCCGGATCCGCCCCACGCCGTCGACGACCAACGGCTCGGCGAGCACCACGAACTCGACATTCGCCCCGTCCGGAGGCGTGGGCGTGACGCGCGGCGCCTCGCTCAGGTCGAGCGCGTCGAGCTCGTCCTCGTCGGCCAAGGCCACCACGACGTGCGGGTTGCCGACGCCGACCGGCAGGCCGGGCCGGTCCACAGCGAGGTTCTTCGCCGACACCGTGGCTTCGCGGTCGAGCACGACGAACGGTCCCAGATCGGTCTCGAATCCCTCGGCCGTGCGGGTCAGGGGCCGGACTCCTCCGCGTGTGCCGACGGCGATCGTCTGACCCTCCGCCAACTCGACGAGGCCGTTCTCGATGAGGAAGCTCCCGAAGACCCGGATGCCGTTTCCGCACATCTCGGCGGGGCTTCCGTCGGCATTGTGGTAGTCCATGAACCACTCGGCGGCCGGGTTCTCGGCCAGCGCCTCGGCTCCGGCGTCGAGCTTCGACGACCGCACCGCCCGAATCACCCCGTCTGCTCCCACGCCGAAGTGGCGGTCGGCGATGCCGGCGAGCGCGGCCGCATCCAGCTCGATCTCGCCATCCGGGTCGGAGAACAGCACGAAGTCGTTGCCGGTGCCGTGACCCTTGGTGAAGTGGAGTGCGGTGCTCACGGGTTCAGGCTATCGCCGCGCGCGCCTGACTCAGGCGCTCGGGGCTGTCCGCGGGGATCCAGTGCGTACTGCGGGACCGGCCGAACCACCCGACCTGCCGCCGCGCGTAGCGCCGGGTGAGCGACGCGGCCTGCTCGATCGCCTGCGCCTCGGTGAGGATGCCGTCGAGCTGGGCGAGCGCCTGGGCGTACCCGATCGCGCGGGCAGCCGTGATGCCCAGGCCGGCCGGACGCAGCGCCGCGACCTCGTCGACCAGGCCGTCGCGCCACATCCCGGCGACGCGGCCGTCGAGCCGCTCGATCAGAGCCGCGCGCTCCGAACGCAGGCCGATCGTCACGGTCGGGCGCCACGACGCGCTCTCGTCGGGCAGTCCGGCGCCGAACGGCTCGCCGGTGATGGCGACGACCTCGAGCGCGCGCACCAGGCGGCGTCCGTTGTGCGGGCCGATCGCCTGGGCGGCGACCGGATCCAGCTCGTGCAGCCTGCGGTGCAGCAGGCCGGGCCCGTCCGCGAGCAGCTCGCCCTCGAGACGTTCGCGCACGGCCGGGTCGGTGCCCGGGAAGCGGAAGTCGTACAGCACGCTCGAGACGTACAGGCCACTGCCGCCGACCAGGATCGGCACGGCCCCGCGCGCCAGGATGTCGTCGATGGCCGCACGCGCCTGCTGCTGATAGGCGGCGACGCTGGCCTCCTCGCTCGGGTCCAGCACATCGAGCAGGTGATGCGGGATGCCGCGGCGCTCGGCGGGGCTGAGCTTGGCCGTGCCGATGTCCATGCCCCGGTACAGCTGCATGGCGTCGGCATTGACCACCTCGGCGGCACGGCCATCGGCCAGCAGGGACTCGGCCAGATCGAGGGCGAGGGCCGATTTGCCCGTTCCGGTTGCGCCGACGACAGCGATCACCGGAGTCGGCGGCTCCCCCGCGGTGCTCACCGGGCGCTCAGTGCGATGGCCGCAAGCCGGGCAGACCGATGTTGACCGCACCGCGCGCGGTGCCGGCGCCGGCGCCCGCCCCGTGCGACGGGATGGCGCACGACTCGGCTTCGGCCCGGTCGAAGGCGTCGCCTGCTCGGGTGCGGCGCACCGGCAGAACGCCGTCCGCCGGTGCCGCGATGAGGAAGTGCGGGGCGGTTCGGGTGACCACGACGCTGACGACGTCTCCCGGGCGCGGGAGCTCGCTGCCGGCGGGCACGTCGAAGTGCACCAGGCGGCCGTCTTCCGATCGGCCGGACATGCGCGCGTTCGCGCCGTCGCGCCGTCCCTCGCCCGCGGCGACCAGCACCTCGACCGAGCTGCCGATCAGCCTGGCGTTCTCTTCGCCCGAGATGCGCTCCTGGAGCGCGGTCAGGCGTTCGTAGCGCTCCTGCACGACCTCCTTGGGCACCTGCTCGTCGAGCGTGGCCGCCGGCGTGCCGGGGCGGATCGAGTACTGGAAGGTGAACGCCGACACGAACCTGGCCTGCTCGACGACCCGCAGGGTCTCGGCGAAGTCCTCCTCGGTCTCGCCCGGGAAGCCGACGATGATGTCGGTCGTGATCGCGGCGTTCGGGATGCGCGCCCGCACCCGGTCGAGGATCCCGAGGAATTTCTCGGAGCGGTAGGAGCGCCGCATGGCCTTGAGGATGCGATCGGATCCCGACTGCAGCGGCATGTGCAGCTGCGGCATGACGTTGGGCGTCTCGGCCATCGCGTCGATCACGTCGTCGGTGAACGCCGCCGGATGCGGGCTGGTGAAGCGCACCCGCTCCAGTCCGTCGATCTGGCCGGCCGCGCGCAGCAGCTTGCCGAACGCCAGCCGGTCTCCGAACTCGACGCCGTAGGAGTTCACGTTCTGGCCGAGCAGGGTGACCTCGATGGCCCCGTCATCCACGAGCAGTTCGATCTCGCTCAGGATGTCGCCGGGCCGACGGTCCTTCTCCTTGCCGCGCAGCGACGGCACGATGCAGAACGTGCAGGTGTTGTTGCACCCGACCGAGATGGACACCCAGCCGCTGTAGGTCGACTCGCGTCGTGTGGGCAGTGTCGAGGGGAAGACCTCGAGCGACTCCAGGATCTCGAGCTGCGCCTCGCCGTTGTGGCGAGCGCGCTCGAGCAGGGCGGGGAGCGAACCCATGTTGTGCGTCCCGAACACCACGTCGACCCAGGGCGCTTTGTCGAGGATGACGGACTTGTCCTTCTGGGCGAGGCAGCCCCCGACGGCGATCTGCATGCCGTCGTGCTCGCGCTTGGTGCTGGCCAGGTGGCCGAGGGTTCCGTACAGCTTGTTGTCGGCGTTCTCGCGCACCGCGCAGGTGTTGATGACCACGACATCGGCGGGGGCGCCCTCCGCGCGGATGTATCCCGCCGCCTCGAGCGACCCGCTCAACCGCTCGGAATCGTGCACGTTCATCTGGCAGCCGAAGGTGCGCACCTCGTAGGTCCGCGGCCGCTCGATGGCCTCGGATGCCGAGGAGGAGTCCAGCAGAGTCATGGTGCGACTAGCTTATGCGCGCCGCGGCCGGGCGGCCTTTACTGGAACCGGACCCGCGAACTGGGCGTCGCGGGCAGCGCGTGGTCGACCGCGGCCCGGACCGTGCTGCCCGAGTAACCCCGGCGCATCAGGAAGGCGCTGAGCCGGCGCACGGCGGTCTCGCGATCGTACGAGCGCAGCTGCGACGCCCGCTTGATCGCCAGCTCGCGCGCCCGCCCGAGCTCATCGCCGGTTTCGACCAGTTCGAGCGCGTACTCGATTGCCGCGGGGGCGAGCAGCCGGCGCGTCAGCTCCGCCGCGATCGCCGAGCGGCCGAGGCCCTTGCGCTCCTGCAGGATGCCGACCAGATTCTGCGCGAGCGCCATGTCGTCGATCAGGCCGACGCCCTCGAGGCGTTCCAACTCGGACGCGATGGTGTCGTCGTCGAGCTCGCGCGCAGCCAGGCTGCGTTCGACCTCGCGCTTGGACATCCCCCGCCGGGTGAGCGCGTTCATGCTGATGCGCTCGGCCTTCTGGGCGGCACCCGCCTGTGCGTCGGGGACGAGCGAAGCGGAACGGTCCGACGGGCTGGCCGCCGCCGGTTCACCAGGCGCCCGAACGCCGGGCGCCGAGGCACCGGGCGCCGGAACGCCGGGCAGGTAGGTCACCGTCGCGAGGCCGTCGCCGCGTGACGACGTGACTCGTCTGGGGCGCCGGGCCCCATCGGACCGTTCCACGATGTTCGCCCTACTCGCCCGATGCCATGCGCGACACGAGCTCGTCGTCGATCGACTCCGGGAAGGCCTCGTCGGCCGGCTCCGCCGCCGCGACCTTGGCCGGGCGCTTGACGGCCTCGGCAGCCGGGGCGATGTCGGTCGGTGCGGCAGCAGCTGCGGCTGCCGCCGCCTTGCCGACCTCGCCGATCCCGAGCTTGGCCAGGATCTTGTTCTCGATCTCGGCCGCGACATCCGGGTTCTCGATGAGGAAGTTGCGCGCGTTCTCTTTGCCCTGGCCGAGCTGGTCGCCGTCGTAGGTGTACCAGGCGCCCGACTTGCGGACGATCTCGTGCTCCACGCCGTAGTCGATCAGGCTGCCCTCGCGCGAGATGCCGACGCCGTACAGGATGTCGAACTCGGCCTGCTTGAAGGGCGGCGCCATCTTGTTCTTGACCACCTTGACCCGGGTGCGGTTGCCCACGGCATCCGTTCCGTCTTTCAGGGTCTCGATGCGACGGATGTCGAGGCGGACCGAGGCGTAGAACTTGAGCGCCTTGCCGCCGGAGGTGGTTTCGGGCGAGCCGAAGAACACCCCGATCTTCTCGCGCAGCTGGTTGATGAAGATCATCGTGGTGCCGGTCTGGCTGAGCCCGCCGGTGAGCTTGCGGAGCGCCTGGGACATCAGACGGGCCTGCAGACCGACGTGCGAATCGCCCATCTCGCCCTCGATCTCGGCGCGGGGCACGAGCGCCGCGACCGAGTCGACCACGATCAGGTCGATCGAGCCGGAGCGGACGAGCATGTCGGCGATCTCGAGCGCCTGCTCCCCGGTGTCGGGCTGCGAGACGAGCAGCGAGTCGATGTCGACGCCGAGCTTCTTGGCGTATTCGGGGTCGAGGGCGTGCTCGGCGTCGATGAAGGCCGCGATGCCGCCGTTGCGCTGCGCATTCGCGATGGCATGCAACGTGAGCGTGGTCTTGCCCGAGGACTCCGGGCCGTAGATCTCGACGATGCGGCCGCGGGGCAGGCCGCCGATGCCGAGCGCGACATCCAGCGCGATGGAACCGGTGGGGATCACGGCGACCGGCGCGCGTTCGTCACTGCCGAGGCGCATGACGGAACCCTTGCCGAACTGGCGGTCGATCTGTGCGAGAGCGGTTTCGAGTGCTTTCTCGCGGTCTGCTGGTGAGGGCATGGCCCGTCTCCTTCGTGCTCGTGGCCCGCCGTTCGATGCGAAGACGGTGCCGGTTCTATGCGCCCATAGGCTGCCGCTCCTGCTCCGACCGGTGTGGCAAGGTCGGGGCTCTCAGGGCAGGGCAGGTGTTGCTTGGTAATTGCGACGCTATGCCCGGCACCCGACATTTCTCGGGACCGACGGGCAGCTCGTGCACAACTCGTCTTCGAAAGACGTTGGTGAGGAGACTACGCGACATCCGAATGGATGTTCGAGTGATTTCGACGACGGCGTGTCGCCTAGCCGTTTGGCGGCTTCGGCCGGCCCGCGCCGTGCCAGCGCTGCGGCGGCACGTCCTGCGCGGCGCAGAGGGCGAACCAGACCTCGCGCGGCGGAACGCCGGCGGCGAGCGCCTCGTCCGGCGTGCGGTTGCCGAGCGCGACCACGACCGTGTCGCGGCGCAGCACGCGTCCGAACGCGCCGAACTCCTCGGCGATCGCGACCTCGAACTCCGACAACTTCACTGTGCCATTCTGGCGCGCCGCCGCCGCTGCGGCACGCACGCTCCGCGGGACGAGCGCGGTCGCCCCGCTGCGCTGGCAAACCTCACGGGAGCAGCGGACCCCCACCGCAGGAGCGGCGGCGCGGCTGGGCAGGCTGATCGACGACGAAAAAGGCCCGGGCGAGTGCCCGGGCCTTTTGGTTGTCGGATCAGCGGATCGCGAGGTCCGCGTCGAACTCCGCGACCAGTTCGTCGGGGAGCGTGTCGGGAACCCGCGAGACGCTCTCGATGATGGCGAGGCGGTCTCCCACCTCGCGCATGATCACCGAGATGGGCGTGTCGAGCGCGTCGGCGACCGACGCGAGGATCTCCGAGCTGGCCTCTTTCTGGCCGCGCTCCACCTCGCTCAGGTAGCCGAGGGCGACACTCGCCCGTCCCGCCACCTGGCGCAGGGTCATCGCCTTCTGCAGGCGGAAGTCACGGAGAACATCGCCGATTTCCTGACGTACCAGAACCATGGTGTCCTCCTGTTCTCTCCGACCGGGTGAGGTCGGTGGTTCCGACCGGGGCGCTAACCCTATCCCGGTCGATGATCAAACTCTAAATCGTGCCGCCTCGATCTTGGCTGTGACGACACCACATGTAACGAGATCGAAACGCCCGCTATTCCGTTGCGAGGTCCGGCAGCCGCTCCAACACGAACATCAGTGATTCGGAGACAGTAGCCGTTCGGATGGATGCCCGGTCACCCCCCAAGGTGAGGCCCCGCGCCTCGAGCACGCCGTCCATCGCGAGTCCGAGCCACACCTCGCCGACCGGATGCCCGCCCTGCCCCTCGGGACCGGCCACTCCCGTCGTGGCCAGGCCGATGTCCGCGGGCCGCCCATCACTGCCCAGCCGCCGTCGCACACCCTCGGCCATCTGGCGCGCGACTTCGGGGTCGACCGGGCTGCGTGCGGCGAGCAGCTCGGCGTCGACGCCGAGCAGGGTCGACTTGAGTTCGGTGGCATAGGCGACGACTCCGCCGCGGACCACGGCCGACGCGCCCGGCACACTCACCAGCTCCGCGACCACGAGACCGCCGGTGAGCGATTCGGCGACGGCGATCGTCATCCCGCGCCTGGTCAGGTCGGCAATCAGGCGGGTGGCCGCCTCGCGCGGGTCGCCGCTCACGCTGCTACTCCGGCAACTCGATGAGCCTGGCCCGGCCGATCTTCCAGGCCTGCCAGAGGTACTCGATGCCGCTGAACACCGTGAGCACCAGCGCCAGCACGATCAGGACCGCGTTGACCCAGTTGATCCACGATCCGACCACCTGCCAGAACGGGAACAGCGCGAACGAGATGGCGACCGCCTGCACGACGGTCTTGAGCTTTCCGAGCCAGGATGCCGCGATCACCCGGTCGCGCAGCGCGATGAACCGGAACACCGTGATCCCGATCTCGCGCGCCAGGATCACGATCGTGATCCACCACGGGATCTCACCCAGGATCGACAGCCCCACCAGCGCCCCGCCGGTCAGCACCTTGTCGGCGATCGGATCGATCAGCTTGCCCAGATCGGTGACCAGGTTGCGCTGACGGGCCAGCAGGCCGTCGACCGAGTCCGTGGTGATCGCGAGCACGAACAGCACGGCCGCGATGTAGCGGATGTAGCCGTCGTGGTGCGCATCGGTGAGCAGCAGGACGATGAAGACGGGCGCCAGCAGAATGCGGACCACCGTGACGATGTTCGCGATGTTGCCCCAGCTGGCCGGCGTATCGCCGATCGCGACGACGCGACCCTTCATCGGGTTGACGTTCTTCGGGTGCTCGGGAACGTGGCCCGGGTCCGACGGCTTCGATGCGGCTGGGGCCCCCATGCGCGCTACTCCCTGCCGGTCAGCTGCCAGGCGTCCTCGTCCGAGGGGCCGTCATCCTCAGGATATCTGCTCATCATCTCGGCGACCGCGTCGCGCGACGAACCCCCGACCTGGGCGCTGGATGACGAGGGCGACGACGGCGACGGTGACGACGACGGCGCCCGCCCCGCCGCGGGCGGCGGCCCGTCTCCGCGCAGCGCCGCGAGCACCTCGGGCAGCTGCTCAGGCGTGACCAGCACATCCCGGGCCTTCGACCCCTCGGACGGCCCGACGATCTCGCGCGACTCGAGCAGGTCCATCAGGCGGCCGGCCTTGGCGAATCCGACCCGCAGCTTGCGCTGCAGCATCGAGGTCGAACCGAACTGGGTGTTGATCACCAGTTCGGCGGCCTGCAGCAGGATCTCGAGGTCGTCTCCGATGTCGCCGTCGACCTCGCGCTTCTCGGCCACCGCCGCGACGTCGTCGCGGTACTCGGGCCGCGCCTGCTCGGTGACGTGCGTGACGACCGCGGCGATCTCGTCCTCGGTGACCCAGGCACCCTGCACGCGGATCGCCTTCGAGGCGCCCATCGGCAGGAAGAGTCCGTCGCCCTGACCGATCAGCTTGTCGGCGCCCGGCTGATCCAGGATGACGCGCGAATCGGTCATGCTCGACACCGCGAAGGCCAGCCGCGAGGGCACGTTGGCCTTGATCAGGCCGGTGACGACATCCACGCTCGGGCGCTGCGTCGCGAGCACCAGGTGAATGCCGCTCGCGCGCGCCAGCTGGGTGATGCGCACGATCGAGTCCTCGACGTCACGCGGCGCGACCATCATCAGGTCCGCCAGCTCGTCGACCACGACGAGCAGGTAGGGATACGGCTGCAGCACCCGCTCCGAACCGGCCGGCAGCACGATCTCGTTCGCCAGCACGGCGCGGTTGAAGTCGTCGATGTGACGGAAGCCGAACGACGCGAGGTCGTCGTACCGCATGTCCATCTCTTTCACGACCCACTGCAGCGCTTCTGCGGCTTTCTTGGGGTTCGTGATGATGGGCGTGATCAGGTGCGGAACGCCCTGGTACGCGGCCAGCTCGACGCGCTTCGGGTCGATCAGCACCATCCGGACCTCGGCCGGCTTGGCCCGCATCAGCACGCTGGTGATCATCGAGTTGATGAAGCTCGACTTGCCCGATCCGGTCGCGCCGGCGACCAGCAGGTGCGGCATCTTGGCCAGGTTCGCGACCACGAAGCCGCCCTCGACGTCCTTGCCGAGACCGATGGTCATCGGGTGCACGCTCTTGGCCGCCGCGCCCGAGCGCAGCACGTCGCCGAGCGAGACGATCTCGCGATCCTTGTTCGGGATCTCGATGCCGATCGCGCTCTTGCCCGGGATCGGCGACAGGATGTTGACCTCGTTGCTCGCGACCGCGTACGACAGGTTCTTGGCGAGCGCGGTGACACGCTCCACCTTGACGCCGTGTCCGAGCTCGACCTCGTAGCGCGTGACGCTCGGGCCGCGGCTGAAGCCGGTGACGCGGGCATCCACCTGGAACTGGACGAGCACGCTGGTGATCGCGGCGATCGCCTCGTCGTTGGCGGGGGTCTTGGCCTTGGGCGGCGTGCCGGCGCTGAGGATGGATGCCGCAGGCAACCGGTACGGCCGTCGCGGCGGACTGCTCGGTCGGCCGGTCGGGGTCGCGGGTGCTGCGGCGGTGTCGAACTCGCCCGCTGCGCCGCGCTCCGCCGCGCTGCCGAACCCGGGAAGCGCGGCCGCTGCACCGACGCCGCCGTCGTCGCGCAACCCGGTCGCGCCGCTGTCGACCTCGCCGGTGAAGCGCTTCACGGCATCCTCGGCGCGCACCAGTTCTTCGAGCAAATCGATGTCGAACTGGTCGTCGCCCTTGGTGTGGTCGATGATCTCGGTTTCGGCCACCACCGGGCTGTCGAACGCGGGCTCGGTGTTCTTCGGTTTGCCACGCCGCCACCAGGGCATCGACGACGGGTCGTCGAGCTCGAGGCCGAGGTCGCTGAGCGAGCCGAACTCAGGCGCTCCGGTCTCGCCGGCGGCCGGCTTCTCACGCGGTTCGGGAGCCTGCGCGCCGAACAGGTAGGCGTAGAGCTCGCGCAGTCGCCATCCGATCTTGTTCGGCGGTGTCTTGGTCATGATGAAGATCGAGAGCAGGGCGAAGCCGCCGAAGATCACGACCGCCAACCACCCGGCGTTGATCGAGACGAACGGCTGGCCGACGATCCAGCCCACGATGCCGCCGCCGTGCGCAAGTGCCACGGCGCCGTCTTTCGGCTGCGGATGCCCGCCGAAGACATGGCTCAACCCGGCGATCGTGGTGAGCAGCAGTGCTCCCCCGATGCCGAGACGGGTGTTGTCGTGCACGGTCGCCGGATGCCGGAACAGCCAGACCGCGAACACCAGCATGATCACCGGCAGCGCGAAGGCGACCCGGCCGAGCAGGCCACCGAAGGTGTAGGCGTCGAGCGAGATCGCGACGTCGTTCGACGGATTGAACCATTCGACGATGGCGCCGGCGACGGCGAGCACGACCAGGAAGAACGGGACCCCGTCGCGGCGCTCCTCTTTGGCCAAGGTCTCGCGGCCGAACAGCCGAGCCGCGCCGCCGACGATGTGGGCGAGGCCGAGCCAGGCGCTGCTCAGCAGACCGGGCTCGTCCGGCTGGTAGGCCTTCTGCGCCGGGTACTTCTTGGTGGCCTGATTGCGGGTGGCGTTCGAGCGCGTGCCGGACCCCCGCGCGGTGCTCGTGCGGGCGCGCGGAGTCGACGACCGGGTGCTCGTGGCCATGGGGTCACGGTAGCCGCGAGGGGCGACGGCACCGGGGAGGCGCGCCTACGCCTCGATCACGACCGGGATGATCATCGGCCGACGGCGGTGCTGCGTGTTGACCCAGCGCCCGACGACTCGGCGCACCACCTGGCTGAACCCGTGCGTGTCTCGGGTGCCGTTCTGGGCGGCCTCGGTGAGCGCCTTCACGACCTGCGGCAGCACGTCGTCGAACACCGACTCGTCTTCTGCAAAACCGCGGGCCTGGATCTCGGGACCGACCACCACGCGACCGGTCTGCGTGTCGATCGCCACGAAGACCGAGATGAAGCCCTCCTCGGCGAGGATGCGGCGGTCTTTCAGGTCGGCTTCGGTGATCTCGCCGACCGTGGATCCATCGACGTAGACGAAGCCGACATCCAGTTGGCCGACCACGCGTGCGACCCCGTCCTTGAGGTCGACCACCGTGCCGTTCTCGCCGATGATGGTGTTCCGCTCGGGAACGCCGGTCTCGATCGCCAGGGCCGCGTTGGCGGTCAGGTGCCGGTATTCGCCGTGCACCGGAAGCACGTTCTTCGGCTTGATGATGTTGAAGCAGTACAGCAACTCGCCCGCGGCCGCGTGGCCCGAGACGTGCACCTTGGCGTTGCCCTTGTGGATCACGATCGCACCGAGCTTGGTGAGTCCGTTGATCACGCGGTAGACCGCGTTCTCGTTCCCGGGGATCAGGCTGGATGCCAGGATCACCGTGTCGCCCTCGGCCACCTCGATCTGGTGCTCCTGGTTGGCCATGCGTGCCAGCACCGCCATCGGCTCCCCCTGGGATCCGGTGCTCATGTACACGATCCGGTCGTCCGGCAGCTCGAGCGCCTTCTTGAGCTCGACCAGCACGCCATCCGGCACCTTGAGGTAGCCGAGTTCGGCGGCGATGCCCATGTTGCGCACCATCGACCGCCCGACCAGGGCGACCTGGCGGCCGTTGGCGGCTGCGGCATCCAGCACCTGCTGCACGCGGTGCACGTGGCTGCTGAAGCTGGCGACGATCACGCGGCGCTTGGCTTTGGCGATCACGCTCTCGAGCACCGGGCCGATGTCGCGCTCGAGGGCGGTGAAGCCGGGCACGTCGGCGTTGGTCGAGTCGGGCAGGAACAGGTCGACGCCCTCCTCGCCCAGCCGCGCGAAGGCCCGCAGATCGGTGATGCGGCCGTCGAGCGGCAGCTGGTCCATCTTGAAGTCGCCGGTGTGCAGCACCAGGCCCGCCGGCGTGCGGATCGCGACGGCGAGCGCGTCCGGGATCGAGTGGTTGACGGCCACGAACTCCAGCTCGAAGGGGCCGAGCTTCTCTTTCTGGTCGGCCTTGACCGTGAGCGAGTACGGCGTGATCCTGTGCTCTTTCAGCTTCGCCTCGACCAGCGCGAGGGTCAGTTGAGACCCGAGCAGCGGGATATCCTGTCGCAGCTTGAGCAGGTAGGGCACGGCGCCGATGTGGTCCTCGTGGCCGTGCGTGAGCACCACCCCGAGGATGTCGTCGAGCCGCTCCCGGATCGGCGTGAAGTCGGGCAGGATCAGGTCGACGCCCGGCTGGTGCTCCTCGGGGAAGAGCACCCCGGCGTCGACGATCAGCAGCTTGCCGTCGAATTCATAGACGGTCATGTTGCGGCCGATCTCGGCGAGACCGCCGAGTGGGGTGACCCGCAGGGTTCCTGCGGCGAGTGCGGGCGGATCGAAGACGTCGGTGCCTGGCATGTGGTGGTTTACGGTCCTTGGTGCGCTGTCCTAGCGCGTTGTGCCCGCGACCTTCGGCAATGCGCCACCGGCGGCGGCGTTGCGGTCGGGGCGGAAGTTCGAGAAGTCGAGGCCCGCGATGGCGCCGACGAGGGCGATCTCGTCTTCGATGAGCGCGGCCTCGGATTCCTCCGGGCCGACCAGCGGCAGTCGGACGCGGGGGCTGGAGATGCGGCCCAGCCCGTGCAGGATGTACTTGGCCGCGACGGTGCCGGGAACGTGCGTCATCACGGCCCGCACGAGCGGCTCGAGCGCCTTGTGCTCGGCCGTTGCCGTGGCCAGGTCGTTGGCGTTGACGGCGTCGATGATCGCGCGGTACGGCGCCGGTGCGATGTTGGCCGTCACGCCGATGACGCCGGTTCCGCCGATCGCGAGGGTCGGCAGCGCCATCGCGTCGTCTCCGGCGAAGTAGAGCAGGTCGGTCTGGTTGAGAACGCGGCTGACCTCGCTGAGGTCGCCCTTGGCATCCTTGACGGCCCGGATGTTGGGGTGCTTGGCCGCGCGCAGGATCGTCTCGTACTTGATCGGGATGCCGGTGCGCCCCGGGATGTCGTACAGGATCACCGGCAGATCGGTCGCGTCGGCGATCATGCGGAAGTGCGTGAGCACTCCGGCCTGCGTCGGCTTGTTGTAGTACGGCGTGACGATCATCACCCCGTCGGCGCCGGCCGCCTCGCTGTGCTTGTAGAGCTCGATGGCGTGCGCAGTCTCGTTGGATCCGCCGCCCGTGATGACCTTCGCGCGACCATTGGCGACCGACTTGGCGACCTCGACCAGCTTGATCTTCTCCGGGTCGGTGAGCGTGCTGGTCTCGCCGGTCGTCCCGGTGACGACGATGCCATCGGCCCCGTCATTGATCACATCGTCGATGTGCTTCTCGACGTCGGCCCAGTCGACTTCGCCGTCGGCCGTGAACGGGGTCACGAGCGCGACGAGCACCTGTCCGAAGGGATTCTCTGGCGTCGACACGCGTCCCAGGCTAGCGGGCCGCGAGGCCGACTCGCACCGAGCAGCCTGCCGCTCCGCCTCGCCGAGCGGGACCGCAGGGCGGCGCCGATCGATGGGCGTGCGAGTGCGGTGGAGGATGACGTCCGCCGCCGCCGGCACTCGCTCGGGGTGCGCCACCGCGACATGCAACCGTCCGGTGGGCGAGCGGCCCTCGTAGTAATCGAGTGCGGAGCGGCAAGCAAGCGATCCCCCGAATCGGAAGGCACGCACGATCTCCGCACTCGTGTCGCGAGTGGCGAACCATCCTTTTCGCAGTCGGATGACGCGGTCATAGTCGACGGCGATCCGGATGAGCTGCGCGTCGAGTCCGTCGGCAAGCAGCTCGCGCGTGCACGCGACGCCCCCTCGACCCCGCAAGGCCTCCTCCACGACGAACACCTGCTCATCGTGCAGAAGCCCGCGGACCACGTCACGACGGTCACTCGAGCTGTGCGGCGGATGCCGCCGCCACGTCCTGGGGGCGAATGGTGCTCGCTTCGCGGCTCGGTCGCATACTGGCCGCCCACCTAACGGCTGTCATGCGGCGCATTCCCATTGCGTCGGCGGTTCTGGGGGGAGGCGGCTGTCATGCGGCGCACTCCCATTGCGTCGGCGGTTCTGGGGGGCGGCAGACACGGGACGACTGCGTCCGGAACGGGCGACGGAATGGGAACGTTCGAAGGATGCGTGGCACCTTCCTTCGACGATGTTGGTGCCGGCTGGAGCGGAGCGCGCGCGGTCGCGCCGTCAGATCCGCGCATAGGTGCGGAAGCGGTAGCGCAGACCGGTTCGCGACGTCAGCCAGGGGGCGTCGGCCGTGAGGGGGGTGAGCTGCCAGACCGAGAAGTCGATCGCGGGGGCCGACGTGTCTCCGTCGGGTGTCGCGTCGATCTCCGTGACCTCGAGCCGGGCGGCGCGGTCGATGGTGGCGGCGAAGAGCTGCGCACCGCCGATGATCCACGGGCTGGGGTCGAGGGCGAGACCGTCGTCCAGCGAATGGACCACCTCGGCGCCCTCGGCGGTCCACGACGGGTCGCGAGTGAGCACGACGTTGCGGCGGTCCGGCAGCGGGCGGAACCGGGCCGGGAACGACTCCCAGGTCCGTCGACCCATGATCACCGTCGAGCCCAGGGTTAGCTCCTTGAAGTGGGCCATGTCCTCGGGCACGTGCCAGGGCATGGTCCCGTCGGCGCCGATGATGCCGTTCGATGCCTGAGCCCAGATGAGCGAGATGCTCACAGTGCCGCCGTCACACTGCAACGGCCCCGCGGATGGCGGGGTGGTGCTGGTAGTCGTGCAGCTCGAAGTCGTCGAAGGTGTAGTCGAAGATGCTGTCGCGCGGTGTGGTGATCGACAGCGTGGGCAGCGGGAACGGATCGCGCGTCAACTGCTCGGCCACCTGATCCAGGTGATTGTCGTAGATGTGGCAGTCGCCACCGGTCCAGATGAAGTCGCCGACGCCGAGTCCGGTCTGGGCCGCGACCAGGTGGGTCAGCAGCGCGTAACTCGCGATGTTGAACGGCACGCCGAGGAACAGATCGGCACTGCGCTGGTACAGCTGGCACGACAGCTTGCCGTCGGCCACGTAGAACTGGAACAGCGCGTGGCACGGCGCCAGAGCCATCCGCGGGATGTCGGCGGGGTTCCAGGCCGAGACAATGAGACGCCGGGAGTCGGGGTTCACGCGGATCTGATCGATGACTTCCGAGATCTGGTCGATCTGCTCGCCCGACGGAGTCGGCCAGGAGCGCCACTGCACGCCGTAGACCGGACCGAGCTCGCCTGCGGCATCCGCCCACTCGTCCCAGATCGTGACACCGTGCTCGCGCAGCCAGCCCACGTTGCTCTCGCCGCGCAAGAACCACAGCAGTTCGTAGGCGATCGACTTGAAGTGCACGCGCTTCGTCGTGATCAGCGGGAAGCCCTGCGACAGGTCGTAGCGCAGCTGGCGGCCGAACACGCTGCGCGTGCCGGTGCCCGTGCGATCGGTCTTCTGCGCGCCGTTCTCGAAGGTGTCGCGCAGCAGGTCTTCGTAGAGGTGGGGGCTCATCGGGTCGATGGTATCCCTCCGGCATTTCCGTAACCTTCCGCAACACTGGCCCGTCGGCGGATCGGCGCGAATATCGTGCTCATCATGCAGGTAGCCGCCACCCTGATCGGGCTCGTCGCCGTCGCGACCGTGCTCGGAGTGCTGTGGCGCGCCTCGCAGGGCCGGGTGACGGCCGCAAGCGGCAGCGTGAGCGGAGTCGAGCTCGGCGGGCACGCGACCCTGCTGCAGCTGTCGTCCGAGGTGTGCGCGCCGTGCCGGGCCACCGCGCAGGTGCTGCAGACCCTGCAAACCGACGACGTGCGCCATGTCGAGATCGACATCGCGCACCGGCCGGACCTCGCGGCGCAGTTCAACGTGCTCCAGACCCCGACGACCCTGATCCTCGACTCCGCGGGCGCCGTGCGCGCCCGCATCGGCGGGGCCGTGCGCCGCGACGTCGTCGTGGCCGAGTTGAACAGGGTGCTCGCCGCATGAGCACCACGGCTGGGATCGATCCCCGCGGTCCGCGCTTCGGCGCCGGCATCACCGCGGTGCTGCTGCTGGTCGTGATCGGGCTGTCGCTCGGCGGCCTGATCGTCCCGGCGCTGATCATCTTCGCGGCCCAGACGCTGCTGTTCGCCTGGGGCGCGTTCGCGGGCATCCAACGGCATCCCTACGGGCTCCTCTTCAAGCGCCTGGTGCGGCCGCGCCTCAAGCCCCCGGCCGAACTGGAAGACCCGGTGCCGCCCACCTTCGCGCAGGGTGTCGGATTCTTCATCACGGCGATCGGCGTCATCCTGACCCTGCTCGGTCTGACCCTGGCGCTGCCGATCGCGGCGGCTCTGGCGTTCATCGCGGCGTTCCTCAACTCGGTGTTCGGGTACTGCCTCGGCTGCCAGATCTATCTGCTGCTGGTGCGCGCCCGGCTGCTGCGCCGCTCCTCCGCCGCCTCCGCGTAGCCCGCGTAGGGTGGGGCTATGGCCCACACGAGCGAAGCAACCACCCTCTGGTTCGGCGATCTGACGACGGGATCCGGCACGACATCCCTCGATTCGAGCGATGCGGCCGAGCTGCCGGTCAGCTGGCAGGCCCGCGCCGAGGGCGTCGAGGGGATGACCACGCCAGAAGAACTGCTCGGCGCCGCGCACTCCGCCTGCTATTCGATGGCGCTCTCCAACGGCCTCGCGAAGGCCGGGCACGCACCCGAGAGCCTGCAGGTGACCGCGGCGGTCACGTTCCAGCCCGGCGAGGGCATCACCGGCAGCCACCTGCTGGTGAGCGCGAAGGTTCCCGGCATCTCGGAGGAGGAGTTCGAGACCTTCGCCGAGGATGCCAAGGCCAACTGCCCGGTATCGAAAGCGCTGGCGGGCATCCCGATCACCCTCGAGGCGAGCCTGGCCTGATCGTGGCGGCACGTGGCGCGCTGCGCGTCCTCATCTCCGGAGCGTCCGGACTCATCGGCACCGAACTCACCGCCCAGCTGCGCGCCGACGGGCACGAGGTGCTCAAGTTGGTCCGACGGCGTCCGGCAGCGGACGACGAGGTGAACTGGGCACCGAGCGCGCGCACCATGGACTTCCGGGTGCTGGGCGAGGTGGATGCCGTTGTCAACCTGTCGGGCGCGAGCGTCGGCCGCATCCCCTGGACGCCGGGTTACCGCACGGTGCTGCGCGACTCGCGGGTGCAGCCGACGCAGGCGCTGGCCGAGGCGATGAACCAGGTGGCCACGCCGCCCTCGGTGTTCCTCAGTGGATCCGCAGTCGGCTTCTACGGCGACCGTCCCGGCGAGCGGCTCACCGAGAGCTCGGAGGCCGGAGTCGGCTTCTTCCCCGACCTCGTCACAGCCTGGGAGGCTGCCGCGGCGCTGGCGCCGAAGAAGACCCGCGTGGTGAACCTGCGCTCGGCGGTCGTGGTGGCGCATGGCGGCGGGCTCGCACCGGTGCGGGTGCTCACCGGGCTCGGGCTCGGCGCGCGCTTCGCGACCGGCGGCCAGTACTGGCCGTGGATCAGCCTGCACGACGAGGCCGCGGCCATCCGGCACCTGCTCACTTCGAAGCTCAGCGGACCGGTGAACCTGGTCGGCCCGACTCCGGCCACCAGCGACCGCATCACGCACGCCTACGCGCGCCGGATGCATCGCCCGTACCTGCTCCGGGTTCCCGAGGGCGCCGTGAAGCTGCTCGGCGAGGCCGGCGAGCGCCTGCTGCTGGACAGCGCGAAGGTCTTCCCCACGCGCCTCGAGGCCGACGGATTCGAGTGGCGCGACCGCCGGGTCGAGCAGGCGATCGACGCCGTCTTCGCCGGTTGAGTAGCGCCGAAGGCGCGTGTCGAAACCCCCGCCGAAACCGCCCTAGCGCGACTCCTTCGCCAACCTGATCGCGGTCCGCGTCGCCCAGCGCGCCCGGCGGCGATCCCCGCTCGCGTCGTAGGCGAGCCCGAGCCGGAACCAGGCGCGCCAACTCTCGGGGTCGGCGTTCACGGCGGCCTGGTAGCTCGGGAACAGCACGTCGGCGGCAGCCCGGTCGACCCGGCCGCTCGGGCTGACCGGAACCGGTTCGCTCGGCATCCCGCCTTCGTCTTCGAGGCGTTTGGCCAGCCGATCGGCTCGCACGGCGAACAGCAGTTCGTTCACCATCGCCCAGGCGCCGACCACGGGCAGCACGAGCAGCGCAACGCCGATGCCGACCGCGACGGGTTGCCGAGTCCCGATCAGGATCAGGCCGTAGCGCACCGCGAACACGAGGTACAGGGCGAGCAGCGCCGCCATGATGGCGACGGCGATCCGGGTGCGCATCGGCCGCGGTCTCAGCCCTGGTTCGCCGCCGCGGGCAGCCCGAGCAGCTTGTCGAGGCCGACGATCACGCCGCGCGCGGTCGGCGCGGCGCGCAGCCCGAGCAGCAGACCGGCCGCGTACGACTCGTCGCTGAAGGTCTCGTGGCTGACCCGCACGGTCTCGCCGACGCCGCCGAAGATGACGTCCTGCTGGGCGAGCAGCCCGTTCATGCGCAGGCTGTGGATCGGCACGCTCGCGACCTGCTGGCCGCGCGCGCGCTGGTCGGCGTGCGGCGCGTCGACCGGGCCGGCATCCGCTCGCGCAGCGCCGATCAGCTCGGCCGTGCGGATCGCGGTGCCCGAGGGCGAATCCACCTTGCCCTCGTGATGGGCTTCGACGATTTCGATCGAGTTGAAGTACGGCGCGAGCATGGTCGCGGCCAGGGTCGCCAGCACCGAGCCGAGCGAGAAGTTGGGCACGATCACCACTCCCAGCTCGGGCAGCTGGGTCATGCGGCGTGCGAGCGTGGCGATGCGTTCCGAGGTCCAGCCCGAGGTCCCGACCAGCACCGGGATGCCGCGATCCAGCGCCGCGCCCACGATCTCGGGCGACACGGCCGGAACGGTGAGGTCGAGCACCAGGTCGGCGCCCTCGATCCGCTCGATCGGGTCGGACGAGCCGAGCCCGGCGTGCACGCGCAGGTCGTCGCTGCTCTCGATGAGCCGGGTGGCGAGCTGACCCATCCGCCCGGTTGCGCCGACGATCGCCACGGATGTCACGCCCGCCGTCGCGCCCGTGGTCACCATGGCTCCCAGCGTAGCCTGGGGCCATGCCGGTCTACCGTCCCGCCTCCCCCGCCGACGACGACGCGCACGAGCTGCTGGCCGAGTATTTCGCGATGCGCGCACACACCTTTCCCGAGCACCTCGGCGAGTACCGCACGGTGTTCCCCGACCCCGAGAAGTTCGTGCCGCCCGCCGGGATCTTCTTCGTGGTCGACGACGACCTCGGTCCGGTCGGCTGCGGTGGCGTCAGGATGCTGGCGCCCGACCGCGCCGAGATCAAGCACCTCTACCTGCGCGACCGCGCACGCGGCAAGGGATGGGGCCGAGAACTGCTGTCGGAGCTCGAAGCTCACGCCGTCGGACTCGGCGCCCGCGAGATCGTGCTCGACACCAACGCGAGCCTGGAGGCCGCGCAGGGCCTGTACCGGTCATCCGGCTACGTCGACATCGAGCCGTACAACGACAACCCGAACGCGACGAACTGGTTCGCGAAGCGGTTGTTCGGGGACGATCCCGATCCGGTGATGTAGGGGGCGCCCGGCACCCGGTTGGAGGTGACCAGAGCCCGACCGCAGGGAGGTGGATGTCCGCCAGAAAATAGGTGAGCTGCGCCTCATGATGAGGCGCAACTCACACGATGTGAAGAGAGCCCGCCCCTCCTTGCGAGCGACGGGTGGGGACTTCCGTCCGCGCAGCGACGACGATCTGGTGACCGAACCACGCTCACCCCTAGGCTCCAGGCATGTCGCGTGGGTTCTCGGTGGCCGCGGTCGCGGGTTCGGTCCTCGCCGTCCTGCTGGGGTTCGCCACCCAACAGCTCGGCGGTCTCGGCTGGATGGTCGCCACGGGCGCGGTGTGGCTGCTGGGGCTGGGCTGCTCGGTCGCGGGTCTCGTCGGATCGCGTGGACGGTCGGCGCCGGCCTGGCTGGGCATCGCGATATCGATGGTTCTGCCGTTGGCCGTCGCGTACCTCGTGACTCATCCGGCATCGGGCTCCTAGGAGCACAGCCTGACGGCGCGGGTCTCGATACGCGGCCTTCGGCCGCTACTCGACCGCCGAGAGCGGCTAGTACGGCTGCTCGACCGGCAGCCCGGTGCGCAGCTCGGGCGGCAGGTGGCCGAGGTCGTTGTGCGCGACCAGCACTGGCGGCTTCGCCGAGCGCACCCGGATGATCGTCAGCCCGCAGTTGGCCTGGTTGATGCCGAGCCAGCGCCAGTCCGCGGCACCGAACGTTTCGCGCACGAACCAGCCGATCACGAAGTTGTGCGTGATCAGCAGGTCGTGCCGGTCCTCGCGCGAGGGCGTCATCCATTCGGCGGTGGCGTCGGCCATCTGAGCCCGGCCCGCCTCGATCTCTTCCTCAGTGACGCCGCCGAAGAAGGGTTCGAAGGCGTGCGGCATGTCGATCCCCGGCCCCGAGGGCACGCAGTCCATGAGCAGAGCCGAGGGCTGCGGCTCGAGCGAGGGCATCCGCTCGGTCATGATCCGCGCGGTCTCCTGGGCGCGGGTCAGGGGCGAGGTCCAGGCCCCACTGAAGGGGACGCCACCGAGGCGCTCCGCGATGGCGTGCGCCTGACGGACCCCGCGCGGGCTGAGCGGGCCGTCTGGCAAGCCGTATTCGGCATCCTGCTGCTCGCCGTGGCGCACGAGATAGAGGTAACGCGACATTGCGTGAGGTGTGCTTTCTGGGAGGGGGATCAGGCCGCGGCGGGGGCGTCGGAACTGACGAGCCCGTCGAAGGTGGACTTCTTGACGGCGCCGACCGCGGCGACCGACAGCGGACGCGCGACGAGCTCCTCAGCGAGCTCGCGAACCTGCGCCGTGGTGACGCCGTCGAGGCGGCGCAGAGTTTCATCGAGGTCCGAGAACTCGCCGAAGGTCAGCTCGCTGCGCCCGAGTCGCGTCATGCGCGAGTCCGAGTCCTCGAGCGCGAGCGCCGCGCCCCCGCCGAGCTGGCCTTGCGCGCGCGACAGCTCCTCATCGGTGATGCCGTCGGCGGCCAGCCTGCGGAACTCGCCGAGCATCAGCTCGGCCACGTCGGCCGACTTCTTGGGCGAGCATCCGGCGTACAGACCCATGACGCCGGCATCGGAATATCCCGCGGCGAAGGAGTAGACCGAGTAGGCCAGGCCGCGCTTCTCGCGCACCTCCTGGAACAGCCGCGACGACATCCCGCCCCCGAGCACCGAGTTGAGCACCGTGACGGCTGCGCGGCGATCATCGGACGCCGCAAGACCCTGCACACCGAGCAGCAGGTTCGCCTGCTCGGTCGGCCGGTTGACGATCGTGAGCGCGCTCCCCCGCTCGAGCGAGCCGCCGGATCCCGGGTGGCGGCGGCCGACGGGCGAACCCGCGACGCCGAGGTCCCAGCCCGCGAGTTCGAGGGCCGCAGTGATCCGCGCCACCAGTTCGTCGTGGTCGACGGATCCCGCGACCGTCACGACGAGATCCTGGGGCCGGTAGTTCGCGCGATAGTGCTCCCACACCGCCTCGCGGCCGACCGCACCGATCGCGGCGGGGCTGCCGCCGATCGGGCGTCCGAGCGGATGCACGCCGAAGACCGCCTCGAAGAAGCGCTCGCTCACCACGTCGGACGGGTCGTCGTCGGCCATCGCGAGTTCTTCGAGGATCACGCCGCGCTCGCTCTCGAACTCGTCGGCGTCGATGAGCGAGGACGTGAACATGTCGGCAAGCACGTCGACCGCCATCGGAAGATCCTGGTCGCGCACCTTGGCGTAGTAGCAGGTGTACTCCTTGGCCGTCAGCGCGTTGTGCTCGCCTCCCACCGCGTCGAACGCGACGGCGATGTCGAGCGCCGTCCGCGTGCGCGTGCCCTTGAACAGCAGGTGCTCGAGGAAGTGCGTCGACCCGTAGGTGACCGGCTGCTCGTCGCGCGATCCGACCGCGACCCAGAATCCGACCGTGGCGCTCTGGGCTCCCGGCATCTGCTCGCTCAGGATGCGGACACCGCTGGGCAGCACGCTCCTGCGCACCAGCGAGCCTCCGGATGCGGTGATGCGGAGCTCGTCGAGATCGAGGGGAAGTTCCACCGCGCCAGTCATCGGATCGAGCCTACGTCATCCCCTCGCGGTGGGGAGCAGGAGCACGACACCCGGACTGGGGGACAGAATCTCAACGCGACAGACAAGTCTGTCTGTCCTCCCATGTTATGCTCAACCAGCGGGAGAGCGATTTCGGACCTAGCCGGAACAGCTTCCCAGCGCTGATTCGCGAGTTACCCGAACCCGCACCCGTGGAGCCATGGCCGTTTCCCCCCGACGGTCATGGCGCGCGGGGCCGAGACCCATGAGGATCCGATGACCACCATGATCGAGATCGAGCGCCCCGCGCCGACACCGACCCTCGCCCCGGCGAAGCAGCGGATCCTCGACACCGCAGACATCCTCTTCTACGACGACGGAATCCGCGCCGTCGGCGTCGACCGGCTGATCAGCGCGTCGAGCGTCACCAAGGCCACCTTCTACAAGCACTACCGCTCCAAGGACCGCCTGATCGGCGAGTACGTCGAGCACCGCCACCGTCAGGCCGTCACCGAGCTCGCCGATCTGGTCGACGAGCAGGACAGCGCCGAGGCCGTGCTCCGGGCGCTGCAGCAGAGCATCTCGACCTGGATCTCGTCTCCCGATTTCCGCGGCTGCCCGTTCATCAACGCGGCCGCCGAGTTCTCCGACCCGCTGCACCCGGTGCGCCGGTCGGTCATCGCGCACCGCGAATGGTACGTGGGCGCCCTCGAGGCGCTGCTGCGCGAGTTGGGGCATCCGATGGCCGGCGAGGCCGCCGACGACCTGATGCTGGCGCGCGATGGCGCCATGACCGGTGGATACGCGGGCGACCCGATCGCGGCCAGCACCGCCCTGGCGCGGGCCTTCGACCGCGTCATCGCCGACGCCCGGGGCTGAACGCACCCCGCAATCCACGGCCGCGGTCGATACGCCAGGCGCACCCTGGATGCTGCCTGAAGGCTGCCTGACCGTCTTCTCCATGCCCCCCGCCTGCCCGCTAAGGTGTAGGCCGTGCCGCGTTGGGCGGTGCGATTCGAAGGGAATGTGAGTATGACTTTCAGTCTGACGATCAACCTGCTCTTCATCATCGGCCTGGTCGGCGGCATCCTCGCGCTGATCGACGGGATCTCGCGCGTGCGGGGCCGGGCGGCTCTGCTGGGTGTCCTGCAGATCATCTTCGCGGTCCTGTTCCTGCTGTCGCTGTTCTTCGCCGGCATCCCGCTGGGCAATGTGCTGCTGGCCTTCATCACGGTCGTGCTGCTGATCCTCGCGCTGGCGTTCCGCGGTGGGCGCGCCTCGGTGTGGCTGGCCCTCGCCGCCCTGATCCTGCTGATCATCTGGCTCGTTCTCGGGCCGCACGCCATCTCGATCCCGGGCGTCAACGCGTAGGAGCGACCGCCCCACGACCCCGCCGCGCGAGCGGACCGGTCGGCCTCAGTGCCGCGGTTCGCTCGCGCGGTCGAGTTGGGTCAACTCGTGCCGGGTCAGCCGGATGCACGGTGCCGCCATCAGGTCGAAGACCTGCTCGGGCGAACTCGCCGACACCACCGGCGCGACCACGTTCGGCCGGCTGAGCAGCCAGGCGAGCGTAATGGTGGCGAGTGCCGCATCGTGCGCCGCGGCCACCTCGTCGAGCGCCGCGAGCACCCGCGTGCCGGCACGGGTCAGATAGCCGCCCAGCTCCGCCTCGCGACCGGACGGCGCCGCGTCGGCCTTGCTGCGATAGCGCCCGGTGAGGAAGCCGCTCGCCAAGGCGAAGCGCGGCATCACGCCGAGACCCACCCGCTCGACGATCGGGGCGAGTTCCGTCTCGTATTCGCGGCGCTGCAACAGGTTGTACGGGCTCTGCAGCGCGACCATCCGAGCGACGCCCAACTGCGCCGACGCGATCCGCGCCTCGAACAGCCGGTTGCCGGAGTGATCGGAGGCGCCGAAGGCCAGCACCTTGCCTGCCCGGATCAGCTCGTCGACGGCGAGGAGAGTCTCTTCGAACGGCACCTCGGGATCGTCGAGGTGCAGGAACAGCAGGTCGATCCGGTCAGTGCGCAACCGGTGCAGCGAGGCCTCGACGGCCGCGGTGATCGATCGGGCATCGACGCCCGGATGGTCGGCGCCCCTGCCCACCTTGGTGGCGATCACGGTGTCGTCACGCGCGTCGCGCGACCGCATCCAGCTTCCGATCATCAGCTCGCTGCGGCCGCCGGAATACGAGTCGGCCGTGTCGATGAGCGTGCCGCCGTGATCCGCGAACCGGTCGAGGATGGCGTGGGCGGTCGCGTCGTCCGCCCGCCATCCGAAGACCTTGCCGCTGATCGCAACGGGAAAGGCGCTGAGGCCGGAGTCCCCGATCGCGCGATGTGCCGTCGCGTCCGAGCCGACGATCGCGGCCGTCTGCGCCGTCGTGGGCACCGCCTCGACCGGCCCGGTGCGCAGCACCGAGGAGCTTCTGCCGCCTGCTGCCTCTGCCATCTCCGCCTCCGGGACCGCCACCGATCCGACGAGCCAGCGGGGGATCAGGCGCGTCCTGTGCTGAGAGAGTAGCCGTGGCGTCGCGCGACGGGCCGCAGGATCGCGGAATCGTTATCAATCGTGAGGATGCCGGGCAGACGAGTCGTCCCGGCGAGCGGCATGCGAACACACAGCGAACACCCGGCCGGCACCCCTAGCCCGGCCGGGGCAGCAGCCCTAACCTGTCTCTCGTGCGGATGCATCGTCATCCGGCGGCATCGTCCACAGCGTACGGAGTTGCCAGTGCACAGCCGCCCCCTGGACGGCATGAAGAAGGGCCCGGTCCCGTGGAGTGCTCCACGGGGCGGGCCCTTCGCCCATTGCTGGGCGGTGATCTCGATACGCGGCTTCGCCGCTACCCTTCGACAGGCTCAGGGCGGCGCTCGATCGACTCAGAAACTACGCGTCGACCGGCTGGCCCTCCGACGACTCGTCGACGTGGACGTCGTCGCTCGGACGGCCCTCGGTGTCACCGCTGTCGGTGTCTTCGACGACCGGAGCGAGCGACAGCTTTCCGCGGTCGTCGATCTTGGTGATCTCGACCTGGATCTTCTGGCCGACCACGAGCACGTCTTCGACGTTCTCGACGCGCTTGCCACCGGCGAGCTTGCGGACCTCGCTGATGTGCAGCAGGCCGTCCTTGCCGGGCATGAGCGAGACGAACGCGCCGAACGCCGCGAGCTTGACGACGGTTCCGAGGAACCGCTCGCCCACCTCCGGGTTCAGCGGGTTGCCGATCGCCAGCACCTGGGCGCGAGCGGCCTCGGCCGAGGGGCCGTCGACCGCGCCGATGTAGACGGTGCCGTCCTCCTCGATGGAGATGTCGGCTCCCGTCTCATCCTGGATCGCGTTGATCGTCTTGCCCTTCGGGCCGATCAGCTCGCCGATCTTGTCGGTCGGGATCTGCACGCTGATGACGCGAGGAGCCGTCGGCGCCATCTCGTCGGGGCCGTCGATCGCCTGGTTGATGACCGCGAGGATGGCCGTGCGCGCCTCCTTGGCCTGCTTCAGCGCGCCGTCGAGCACCGACGACGGGAGGCCCGCCAGCTTGGTGTCGAGCTGGATGGCGGTGACGAACTCGCTGGTGCCGGCGACCTTGAAGTCCATGTCGCCGAGCGCGTCCTCGGCGCCGAGGATGTCGGTGAGGGCCGCGTAGCGGGTCTCACCATCCACCTCGTCCGAGATGAGGCCCATCGCGATGCCGGCGACCGGCGCGCGCAGGGGCACACCGGCGTTCAGCAGCGAGAGGGTCGAGGCGCAGACCGAGCCCATCGAGGTTGAGCCGTTGGAGCCCAGAGCCTCGGACACCTGACGGATCGCGTAGGGGAACTCCTCGCGCGGCGGCAGCACCGGCACGAGGGCGCGCTCGGCCAGGAAGCCGTGCCCGATCTCGCGGCGCTTCGGCGAACCGACCCGGCCGGTCTCACCGGTCGAGTAGGGCGGGAAGTTGTAGTGGTGCAGGTAGCGCTTCTTCTTGATCGGCGCGAGCGAGTCGATCTGCTGCTCCATCTTGAGCATGTTCAGCGTGGTGACACCCAGGATCTGGGTCTCGCCGCGCTGGAAGATCGCCGAACCGTGCACGCGCGGGATGACCTGCACCTCGGCGTCGAGCGCCCGGATGTCGGTGAGCCCACGGCCATCGATGCGGATGCCCTCGGTCAGCACGCGGGTGCGCATGACCTTCTTCGAGACCGACTTGTAGGCGGCGCTGACCTCGGCGTTCGCCGTGGCCGGCAGGCGCTCGGCCTCGACCTCGGCGGCGATGTGGCCCTTGACGCGGTCCTTCAACTCGTCGTCGGCGTTCTGACGCTCCTGCTTGTCGGCGATCTGGTAGACGCCCTTGAGGTCGTCGTAGGCGAGAGCCGCGACGGCGTCGTAGGTGGCCTGCTGGTACGGCGGGAACAGCGGGAACTCCTGGATGGCCTTGCCGGCCTGGTCGGCGACCTCCTGCTGGGCCTTGATGAGCTGGCGCAGGAACGGCTTGGACGCCTCGAGACCCTGGGCGACGACGGTCTCGTCGGGCTTGGTCGCGCCGCCGCGGATCAGCTCCCAGCTGGTCTCGGTCGCCTCGGCCTCGACCATCATGATCGCGACGTCTTCCTTGCCGTCCTTGTCGGTGACGAGGCGGCCGGCGACGGTGAGGTCGAAGACGGCCTCTTCCAGCTGGCTGAACTTGGGGAACGCCACCCACTGATCGCCGATCAGGGCGAGGCGGATGCCGGCGACCGGTCCGTAGAACGGCAGGCCGGAGATCTGGGTCGACAGGCTGGCCGCGTTGATGGCCAGCGCGTCGTAGAACTCGTCGGGCGCGATGCTCAGCACCGTGATGACGATCTGGACCTCGTTGCGCAGGCCCTCGACGAAGGTCGGGCGCAGCGGGCGGTCGATCAGGCGGCAGACCAGGATCGCCTCGGTCGAGGGGCGGCCCTCGCGACGAAAGAACGAGCCGGGGATCTTGCCGGCGGCGTACGAGCGCTCTTCGACATCCACCGTCAGCGGGAAGAAGTCGAAGCCGTCGCGCGGGTGCTTGCCCGCGCTGGTGGCGCTCAGGATCATGGTGTCTTCGTCCAGGTACGCGGCGATCGCGCCCTGGGCCTGCTGCGCCAGACGGCCGGTTTCGAACCGGACGGTGCGCGTGCCGAACTTGCCGTTATCCAGAACGGCTTCGGCGAATTTGATTTCGGGACCCTCCACGAGGTGTCTCTCCTTTGATTAGCTGCTGCCCATCCGGGGCAGCGACATGCGAAGGAGCAGGAGCGGGCAGGAAGAATGGATGTCTCTTCGGACTACCAGCTGCTCTGGTCAACAGTAGAAGTGCGCCGAACCATCGTTCGGAAGACCACCACCGGTGACCAGCTTCGTGCCGGCCTGCTCCGGATGCCGCGGAATCGCGACACTGAATGGTATCAGCCCGAGGCACTCTCGGCCGTGATATCCGCGGCGATGTCGGGCGGAAGGGCCGGGCAGGCGTCCGCCAGCGCGTACCAAGCCGCGCGGTTCGGCACCATCACCTGGTCGTAGCCGTTCCAGGGCGCGCTGGCGCGCAGCAGGTTCTCGAAGCGGGTGCGGCTGGGCAGTTTCGGCACCGACTGGCCGTGCGCCAGCAGGCAGCGCCGCAGCACGGTGAGGTCGTAGGAGTACAGCTCGGCGCGATCCGCGTCGGGAACCGACCACAGGCGGCGGTCGATCGGGTAAGCGGCGAGGCAGCTGTCGACCAGCCGACCGACGGCGCGCTGATCCGTGAAGTCGCCCAGAGCCGACAGCGCGGAGACCGTGCCGCCGACGCCGTAGCTCATTCCCGCCGCCTGCTGGGGCAGCGGGGCCATCTCGAAGTCCAGCACTCCCCCGCTGCCCTCGTACACGCAGTGCTTGATCTGCCCCGCGGCTTGCGTCGGGGTCCAGAGCTGGGTCCAGACGTCGGAGGCGATCGGGACCCCGTCGCGCAGTGCCCGCTGTTGCGCATCGGCCAGGGCGGCCCGCTCCACCGGGTCCGGGCTGGTGCGCGGCAGGTGACGGGCCGGCGAACCATGGGCGGCCGCGACGGCGATCAGCACGACCAGCAGCACCGCGCCGGCCGCGACCGGGGACGCTCGTCGCCAGTCCGGCCGCATCATCCTGCCGACGCTGCCGTCACGGCGGAGGCCAGCTCGGCCGGAAGCGGCGGGCAGGCATCCGACACCTGATACCAGGCGAATCGGGTCGGCACGGTGACCGTGTCGTAGGGGCTCCACGGCCGCTTCGCGCGCAGCCGGCCCTCGAAGTCGGAACGCGACGGCATGCGGCTGACCGGGAAACCGCGCGCGAGCAGGCACGGACGCAGGGTGGTCAGCTCGTAGGAGTAGAGCGCATCCCACGCTCCGGGGTCGAGCCGCAGAACGCGGTCATCGAGCGGGGTGGACGCCGCGCAGCGCCCGACGATGCGCGCCGATTCCGCCTCGTCGGGCCACGACCCGCTGCCGTTGATGCTGTAGCTCATGCTGAGCTCCGGCAGGCCGATCTGCACGCTCAGCTGCCCCAGGCTCTGCTCGCCGACGCAGTGCTGCATGGCGATCGGGAACTGGGCGCTGGTCCACAGTTGCACCCACGGGATCCGAGCGTCGCCGGTCTCGGCCTCGAAGGCGTGCGTCGTCTGGGCGACGGCCAGCAGCTCGGCCCGGTTCGGACTCGTGCGCGCGCCGGCGGTGCCGGGCACCGACGCACAGCCCGCGACCAGGGCGAGCGCGGCCGCGGTGACCAGGAGCGCGCCGCCGCGAGCGCCGATGCGGCGCCCCCTCATCCGGATGCCGGCATCAGATACGAGGGCAGGGCCGGGCAGTCGACGCGCAGCTGGGCCAATCGCGCGGCCGACACCTGGTATTGCAGCCGGACGTAGGGATCGACCAGCACCGGATCGCCGCTCACCACCTCGGCGCGCGTCGGCGGGGGCCCGGCATCGACGTCCTGCCGGGCGATGCACGGCCAGAGCACGGTGGTCGAATACTTCCAGAGCAGGATCAGTCCCGCGGAGTCATTGGGGTAGGTCGGCAGCGGGCCGGTGGCGATCGTCAGGCACGACAGCAGGGCGGACTCGGTGTTCGACAGCCCGCCCCCGCTTCCGATGCCGGTGCCGTGCCGTTCGCCGTGACCGATCCGCAGGTGCACGCCCTGACTGTCACGCCAGAAGGTGGGCGCGACCGAGGCCTCTCCGATCCCGACGCTGCGCTCGCAGCCCTGCACGACGTCGGCCGGCAGCCCGAGCGGCATTCGCTGCGGATGCGCATCGCCGCGCAGGTGGGTCGACCCGCCGCATCCGGCCAGGAGCACGAGCAGCGCGGCGGCGCAGGCCGCGACGACGGCCGCTCCCACCCTGCCTCGCGTGCGCATGCCACCATCTGAGCACAGCGAGGCCGCAGATGACCCGTTTCGGCTCAACTCAGATACGGCGGCCAGAGCGGGCAGGCCCGAAGGGCGGGAACGAGGCGCGGCAGTGACTTCTTCGACAGCGTGATCACGGAGAGCGGATCGGCGATCACGGCCGATGACGAACTGGTGAACTGGTCGCGCGACGGTGGATCGCCGACATCGATACCCTGCGACCGCAGGCACGGCCACAGGACTGCCGTGTCGTAGCGGTAGAGCTGGAGCAACTGCGCGCTGGAGCGCGGTGTCGGAGCGGCGCGCGCGGCGAAGCGGTAGGGAGCCATGCAGTTGTAGAGCGACCGTGCCGTCGGGGTCACGGCGGCGGCGATCGCATCGGTTCGTGCCTGACTGTCGCTCGATCGCTCGACGCGCATGGTCGCGCCGATGCTGTCGACCGAGACCGACCAGTCGCCCACCTCCTCGATCCGCACCGAGAGCGCCGGGCCGGATCCGGACGTCGAGAACGCCAGACCCTGCTGAGCGGTCACGGTCCCGGCGTTCGTGCCGGCATCACCGGCCCCGGGATCCAGCCCGGGAAGGCACGCGAAGAAGATCAGGTGCTCCAGTTCCTGCGGAAGCTCCACCTGTCTCGTGGCCGGCGCGACCGCGGCCGTGGGAAAACTCAGGGCAGCCACGACGACGACGGCGAGAGCCGCGATGGCCGCTCCGCCAACTGCCGCCGTGGTTGCCCGACGCATGGCTCGACCCTAGTCGCATTCAGCCCAGGAACGGCGGGCGCTGCGGGCAATCCCGAACAGCGGCGAGCACCCGATCCATCGAGCTCTTGCCGAGCTTCAGCGCCTGGTACGGGTCGACCGACTGCGCGCGGAACGGATCGGAGAACTCCGCGCGGGTCGGCGGGTCGCCGACATCCAGGCCGTGCGCCCTCAGGCACGGCCAGAGCACCCCGACGTCGTACTTGTACCACTGCACCAACTGCGAGCTGGTGGCCTGATGGCCGGTCTCGTCGACGAAGCGGTACTGCGATCCGCACGCGTACAGCTTCTGCACGAAGTCGACCGCCTCGTGCGAGAACTCGGCCGCAGAGCCACCCGCGCCGGCTCTGACCGTGACGCCGCTGCGGTCGGCATCCACCTTCCAGTCGCCGGTGCCTTCCACCGTTGCCGAGAACGATGCTCCCGAGCCGTCGGTCGAGACGCTCAGATAGTCCGGCGTTGACGTGGTGCCGCCCGCGGTCGTGTGGGTCTTGTCGAAGGCGTCGATCAACGCGGTCGTGTCCGGCAGGCAGTAGTGGAAGACCTGCTCACGAAGGCTCTGAGGCAGCCGGGTCGGACCGGCGGACACCCGGCCCACGGTTCCGGCCGGAAAGACCAAGATCGCCGTCACGACGAGTCCGGCCACCACGACAAGGGCCGCCCCGATCGCGATCACGGACCGACGGCGCATGCCACGACCCTAACCGGCGCACCTCATCGGGCGCCCAGCAATCCGGGGACACCCGCTTTAGGCTGGTGTCATGGCGACCGTCGACCTCACAGACACCACCTTCGAACGTGCCGTGCTCGACGGGGGCATCGTGCTCGTCGACTTCTGGGCGGACTGGTGCGGGCCGTGCAAGGCCTTCGCGCCGATCTACGACTCCACTTCGGATGCGAACGACGACATCGTGTTCGCCAAGGTCGACACGGATGCCAACCAGGCCCTCTCCGCGGCGATGGGCATCCAGGCGATCCCGACCCTGATGGCGTTCCGCGACGGCATCGGCGTGTTCTCGCAGGCGGGCGCCCTCCCCCGCCCGGCTCTCGAGGATCTGATCACTCAGGTTCGCGCCCTCGACATGGATGCCATCCGCACCGAGATCGCCGCGCGCGCCGACCAGGCGTCGAACCCGGCCAACGCCGAGGCCACCTCGCAGGCATAGCAGCCTCGGGGGCGCTCCGATACAGTCGTGCCATGTCCGGCACCGATGAGCAGCCCGTTCCCGTTCAGCCCGCAGAGCCCGCGGCGCCGCCCGCGGTTCCGCCGGCGACACCGCCTGCGCCTCCCGCCGCCGCGCCGGCAGTCGTGGTCGCCCCGGCGGTCGTGAAACCGCGCCGCGGCATCGGCGCCGCGGCCTTCATCCTCGGACTGCTGGCGATCCTCGGTGACATGATCGCCCTCGTCATCGGCCTGATCGCCGTCGCCGGGGCCCTCACCAACATCAGCGGGGTGCTCACCGACCCGACCGGGTCTCTGGGCTCTGCGCTCGGCATCGTCGTCATCGTGATCATCGTGATCTTCGGCGGCATGTTGTTCGCCTTGCTCGCGGTGATCCTCGGCCTGGTGGCCGCGATCCGCAACCGCGGACGCGTGCTCGGCATCTTCGGGATCATCTTCGGTCTGCTGATCCTGATCGGGCACGTCTCGGCGATCGTGGGCGTCGCCATGACCCCGAGCAACGGGCTGACGAACTAGCGGCCGCGACGGGCGGCCATCATGACGGGCCTCGACGAGCTGTTCCCGGATGCCGCGGAGCGCCTCGGTGTCGCCCTGCCCGCCGCACCGCAGGCCGAGCCGCGCGGCTCGCGACGGCTCGGCATCTTCGCGCTCGCACTCGGTCTGTTCGCGATCGTGTCGCAGGTGGGCGCGGTGCTCACCGCGATCGTGGTCTTCGTGTCACTGCTGAGCTCGCTCGGTGCGGGGCTGGGTCCGGAGGGCCTCGATTGGGTGACCGGGTACGAGCGGCTCAGCGCGATCCTCGGACTCCTGCTGGCCATCGGCGCCGTCGTGGTCGGCGTGCTGGCCGTGCGGCGTCGCCACGGGCGCCGATTCGGTCTCGCCGGGGCGATTCTCGGCGGGTCCGCGCTGGCGCTCGACCTGGTGATCGGGGTGCTGCTGGTCGTGGGTCTGGCGAGCTGATGTCGGGCTGAAAAGCTCGCTCGGTTCACACGCAGTGCGCCCTAGCGCACTGCGCCCATCAGCAGCTCGACCCGGTAGCTGCCGCCCTTGCGCACGATCCGAGCCGGGATGCGCGCCTTGCCGAGCGTGTCATCCAGGCGGCGCAGCGTGTCGTCGACGACGGATTCGAGGCCGCGCGGCACCGACCCGACCGGCCCGCTGACCCGCCTGCCGGTGAACAGGCGCACCACAATGGGCGCGTCCACCCGCTCCTCCTCCTGGCTGCGCGGCGAGAAGGCTGTCTCGAGGTCGCCCATTCCGTCGCCCACGGCGTCGACGACGGCGCGCAACTCGTCCTGGTAGGGATCGCTGTCAGCCAGCAGGATCGTGACGCGCCGGTTGCGCGCGCGCAGGCCGTAGTTGTAGTCGTTCAGGCTGCCGGCGCCGCGGTCGGTGCGCGGCAAGGACTCGTCGGTGCCGCGCGTGCTGCCGAAGATGCCCATCAGAACCCGCTCGCGGCACGCGGGGTGTAGTGCTCATCCAGGCGGGCCAGCTCGGCATCGCTGAGTTCGAGGTCGACGGCCGCGACCGCGTCGGTGAGGTGCTGCGGCTTGGTGGCTCCGACGATGGGAGCCGTGACCGCCGGCTGGTGCAGCACCCAGGCGAGCGCGACCTGGGCGGCCGGGACTCCGCGCTCGGCGGCGATGGCCACCACCGCATCCACGATCCGGTGGTTCGATTCCTCGTGGTACAGCGTCTTCGCGAAGGCGTCGGACTCGGTGCGCGCCGTCTCTTCGCCCCAGGGACGGGTGAGCTTGCCGCGGGCCAGCGGGCTCCACGGGATCACCCCGACACCCTGGTCGAGGCAGAACGGGAGCATCTCGCGCTCCTCCTCGCGCTGCAGGAGGTTGTACTGGTCCTGCATCGAGACGAAGCGCGTCCAGCCGTGCAGGTCTGCGGTGTACTGGGCCTGCGCGAACTGCCAGGTCCACATCGACGAGGCGCCGAGGTAGCGCGCCTTGCCGGCGCGCACGACATCGTGCAGCGCCTCCATGGTCTCGTCGATGGGCACCTCGGGGTCCCACCGGTGGATCTGGTACAGGTCGACGTAGTCGGTGCCCAGGCGGCGCAGGCTGTCATCGATCGCGGTGAGGATCGCGGCCCGGCTGAGCCCGCCGCCCTTCGGCCCGGGGAACATCCGCCCGTGCACCTTGGTCGCGATGACCACCTCGTCGCGACGGGCGAACTCGCCGAGCAGCTGGCCGGTGATCTCTTCGCTCGATCCCATCGAGTACACGTTCGCGGTGTCGAAGGTCGTGATGCCGGCCTCGATCGCCTGCCGGAAGAAGGGGCGGCTGTCGTCGAGCCCGAGGCTCCAGGCGTGGTTGCCCTTGCCGGGTTCGCCGTAGCTCATGCAGCCGAGGATGATGCGCGAGACCTCGAGCCCGCTGGTGCCGAGTCGCAGGGTGTCCACCCTCCGACCCTAACGCGCCGCGCCCGCGCGCAGAATCGCGATTGAATGGAGGCGTGCAGCCCACCAGCCCGGCCCAGTTCGACGACGCGATGGCCGACCGGGTTCCGGCTGCCGACGAGGTGCGGCCCGGCATCTGGTCGATCCCGCTGCCGATGCAGCAGCCCGGCAATCCCTTCTCGCTGTGCTACCTGATCGCCGGCGACAACGGTTCGCTGCACCTGATCGACACCGGATACGACGGCGACGAGAACTGGCGGCTGTTCCGTCGTGCGCTCGACGGCTTCGGCCTCGCGGTCGACGACATCGCGTCGGTGTTCGTGACCCATCTGCATCCCGATCACCTGGGCATGACCGAGCGACTGCGCGCGGCGAGCGGCGCCCGGGTCGGGATGCTGCGGCGCGAGCAGCTCGGACTGGCCGCGGTCGCGGCCGGCGGCCTCACCCCGCCCGAGGGGTTGCTCGAGGGCTGGGGCGTCCCGCCCGAACGCCGGCCGGAGCTGAGCATCCCGCTCGGTGCCGACCTGGTGGCCCGCGGCATCCCCACCGTCGACGTGACGTACGAGCCGGGTGAGCTGCTCGAGGTGCCGGGCCGGTCGATCGAGGTGCTCTGGACTCCGGGGCACACGGCCGGCTCGGCCAGCCTGGTCGATCGCGCGGCCGGCCTGGTCTACACCGGTGACACCGTGCTGCCGAAGATCTTCTCGGGGCTCGGACTCGGCGACCGCGGGCTCGACGATGCGGAGGTGCGCAACCCGATCGCCGACTACCTCGAGTCGCTCACCTCGCTCGCCCGCTTCGACGACTACGAGGTGGCGCCGGGGCACGGCTACCGGTTCCGCGGGCTGATCGAGCGCAATGCGCAGCTCGCCGAGCATCATCTGCACCGATCGCGGGCCGCGGCCGCCGTGATCCGCGACGATCCGGATGCCACGGTCTGGCAGGTCGCGAGCCGGCTGCGCTGGACGGCGGGCTGGCAGAACCTGCGGAGCTTCTACCTGCTGTCGGCCCTGTCGCAGACGGTGCTGCACCTCGACTTCGCCCGGTCGAACCCGGAGGCCTTGGCCGTCGAGTAGCCGCGAAGCGGCGTATCGAGACCTCGCTCGCCGATGGGTCTCGATACGCGCCTACGGCGCTACTCGACCGCCAGGAGCGCGCGCCCTACTCCTCCGCCAGCACGATGATGCGGTCGCCCGGCGAGAAGGTCAGCCGGTCGGTCTTGAGCGGGTTGAGATGCACCCCGTAGTTCTCGTCGGCGTGGTGCGCGAGTTTCTCGAGGCGGTACCCGATCGCCGTCTCGCCGACGCGGCGTGCGGCCTCGAGCACGGTGTAGAAGTCCACCTCGGTGCCGGGCTTGATGTACAGCTCGGCCGGTCGCAGGTAGATCTCGCTGCCGGTGCTGTCGAACAGGATGCCGAAGACATCCGTCAGCTGCTCGTTCTCGCTGACCTGCGAGAGCATCAGGCTGACCAGCTTCTCGCTGACGATGAAGTCGTCGGCGTTGGTGACCTCGGCGAGTTCGCGGTTGCGGTCGTCGAGCATCTCGCTGACCACGTTGAGCTCGACGCCGAGCTTGTCGGCCATGTCGCGCAGGTGCAGGAGCGTGATGAGCGTCTTGGCGTCGGCGCGCTGGGCGGGCAGCTGCTCCTTGTTGGCGAGCACGATGATGTGGTCCGAGGCGTCGACACCGAGGGTGTCGAGCACGGCGCGGTGCGAGGGGTCTGCACGGCGGAAGGTGACCGGCATGTTCGGGAAGGTCGGCAATCCCGGATCGTCGATGTCGGCGACGACGGTGACCGACGAGCCCTTCGTCACATAGGAGTTGAGCTCTTCGAGCATCATCCGCAGTCCCGAGTGGTAGCCGAGCACCAGGGTGGTCTCGGGCACCGGCTTGAACGCCTTCGGTGAGAGCACGGCGTCGGCGTCGAACGGCTGGGCGGCGGTGAGCTTGATCGTGCTGTCGTCTTCGGCGATCACGATCAGCTGCTCGCTCGCCGCATACGCGCGGTCAGCGGGCGGGTTGATCAGGATGCCGTCGGCGGTCGAGATGCCGATCACCGTCGAATCCGAGAAGGCCGACTGGGTCTGGAAGTAGCTCTGCCCGACCAGCGTCGGCTGCTCGGTGAAGTAGATCTCGGCGCCCTCGAAGTCGAGCAGGTCGGTGTAGACCACGCTCAGTCCGCTCTGCCGGCAGCTCTGCACGGTGACCCGGCTGATCAGGTCGGCTCCGAGCACCCAGTGCGCCTCGGTGCGGCCGACCAGCTGAGCTGCCTCGAGGTTGGCAGCATCCCGGAGCTCGCCGACGATGTGGTACTCGTCTGGCTTGCGGCTCTTGTTGTTCGTCAGCGCCAGGCAGGTCTTGATGACGGTGGAATCCGGATCCTCGTCGTCGTCGCCGCCGAGCAGCACGATGCTGCGCGCGCCGTTCGGGTTGCCCAGCTCCAGGTCGACCAGGTTCATCGGGTCGCCGGTGCGGCAGATGATCTTGGTCTTGCCGGTGTCGGGCACCTGCGAGCGGATGGCATCCTCCATCTCGACCTTGTCGACATTGGCCAGGATGACGATGGCCGCCTTGCCGCGCGACTCATTGGCGATCGACAGCTCGTGCACCAACGAGAACACCTTGCGGCTCCAGCCCAGCACCAGGGTGTGGTCAGTCTCGAGCACGCGGGAGCGCCCCTTGCGCAGCTCTTCGACCTTGGCGTCGAAGGCGCCCGAGATGATCGAGATCAGGCTGGCCACGATCACGATGCCCGCGATCGTGATGAGCATCATGAGGCCGCGGTAACCCCACCCGTTATCGCCGGCGACGGTGCCCGAGTCGAGCGCGCGCACCAGCGTGCCCCAGAGCAGGTCGGGGAAGTCGTGCGGCTGCCCGATCGGGAACGCGGCCTTGCCGATCACGATCGTGATCACCGTGAGCACCAGGATCAGCGCGGCCGTGACGATCGCCAGCAGGGCGATCAGTGATCCGGTTCCCTTGGCCATCCAGCCGTCGAACCAGTAGCGGAATCTCTCGCCGAGACTGGGCTTCTTCATCGTCGCTCCCTGACGTCAGTGAGACGACACTAGCGGCAGCTACGAGGTCGGTCGCGTGAACACCGCGCGCAGCGCGAAGAACACGATCACCGCCACCGCCAGCACGATGACCAGCTTGACGACGAACCAGATCAGGGTCAGCAGTGCGTTCACCAGGAACCAGGCGATGACGACCGCGGCGATCACGCCGAGGATGGTCCAGATCGTGCCGCCGCGCATGCCTCGAGACTACGCCTGCGAGATGCGCACCATGTTGCCCGAGGGGTCGCGGAACGCGCAGTCCTTGGTGCCGTAGCCGGGGTCCAACGGCTCCTGCAGCACCTCGGCGCCCGAGGCGCGCACCCGCTCGAACGCGGCATCCAGGTCGTCGGTGCTGAACACGATGTTGGGCAGGGTGCCCTTGGCGAGCAGCTCCTGCAGGGCGTCGCCGTCGGCCTGGCTGCGTCCGGCGTGCGGATCGCTCAGCACGATGCCCAGCCCGGGCTGGCTGTCGGTGCCGAAGGTGAGCCAGCGGTGGCCGCCGTTGCTGACATCCTGGATCACGTCCAGGCCCAGGGCGTCGCGGTAGAACGCGATCGACTCCTCGACGTCGTTGACGGTGATGTGCGTGTACTGGAGTTGGATGCTCATGCCGACAACGCTAGGTACCGGATGCCGCGGGCGCTTCTCGAATCCTGCTCAGCCGGTCAGGCTGCCGCGGGCTCGTACCCGATGAGCCAGGTCACGCCGAACCGGTCGCGCACCTGGCCGTCGAAGCCGCCCCACGGACGCTGCTGCAGCGGATCGAGCACCTCGCCGCCCTCGCTCAGCGCGTCGAACCAGCGCTGCGAGGTCTCGGCGTCGCCGCCGCCCAGCACCGAGAGGAAGAAGCCGGTACTCGTGAACGGTGCCTCACCCTCGGCGGCGTCGGCGGCGAACACCGACACCAGCCCCGAGAGCTCGCCGTGCGCGATCGCGTCGGCCGGTCCGTCGGTGCGGCCGAACTCGCTGTAGTCCCACGAGGTCAGCTCGCCGCCGAAGATCTCCTGATACCGGGTGAGCGCGGCCCGGGCGGTGCCCGGCAACTGGAAGTAGGGGGTTGCTCCGGTCATGCGAGTACGTCCTTTCTAGGCAGAAACGGGCTTTCTCAGCGCCAGCGGCTGCGGCCGGCCCAGGATCTTGGCGATGCAGGCCGGCATCGCCTCGAGCGCATCGTGCTCGCGGGCGCGGTACGAGCTGGGCGACTCCCCGACCAGTTCGCTGAACCGCGAGCTGAACGAGCCGAGCGAGGTACAGCCGACGGCCATGCAGGCGTCGGTCACCGACATCCCGTTCCGCAGCAGGGTCATGGCGCGCTCGATGCGCCGGGTCATCAGGTAGCCGTACGGCGTCTCGCCGTACGCCGCCTTGAATTGCCGCGAGAAGTGCGCCGCCGACATCAGAGCCGTGGATGCCATGGCCGCCACGTCGAGCGGCTGCGCATAGTCGCGGTCCATGCGATCGCGGGCGCGCCGCAGCAGGGTCAGCGTCTGCAGCTGCTCCGGAGTCACGGAACCAGTTTGCCCTCTTGCTGGTCGAGTAGCGGCTCCGCCGCGTATCGAGACCCCCGAGACCGGCGCGCCCCGAACCCCACGAGGAACACCACGATCGCCGCCAGCGCCAGCACCGCCCCGACCACCGGAACGAGCTGCGGGTTCACCCCGAGCACGGTCGCCCCGAGCAGCGGCGCGACCGCGATACCGAGATAGGTCGCACTCGCCCACCACGACAGCGAGATGCCCGCGTTCGCGGGATCGATCTCGACCAGACGGTGCTGCAGCGGCACCACGGTGGCGAAGGCCGTGAGCCCCCAGATCACGAACAGCACGGCCGTGCCCCAGAACCCGCCGTCGAGCAGCGGAAGAGCGAGGAGCAACAGAACCTGGACGCCGATGGTCGCGATCGCGAACCGCCGACTGCCCGCGCGGTCGGTCAGCGGCCCGGCGAACACGTTGCCGACGATGCCGGCGATGCCGTAGGCGAACAGCAGCGTGGCGAGGAGCGATCCGGAGCCACCGGTCGCGTGCTGCGTGATCGTCGAACTGAAGATGTAGACGCTGTTGAAGCTGGCGAACATGAGCAGGCCGGCGAGCAGGGTGAGCACCAAGCGGCGATCGCGCAACGCCGAGAGGCGGCGCCGGAACGAGGCCGCTGCCGGCAGCGGGATGCCGCGCACCCCGAACACCACGGCGGGCACCAGCAGCGCCGCGAGGCCGGCGAGCACCCAGAGCGGAAGCTCCCAGCCGCCCACCTCGCCGATCGCGGTGCCGAGCGGTGCGCCGATCGCGGTCGAGAGCGTGAATCCGGCGCTGACGAAGGCGATCGCGGTGCCGCGCCGCGCCGGCGGCACGATGGCGGTCGCGGCCGCGGTCGCCGAGGGGACGAGCGCCGCTCCCCCGGCTCCCGCGATCATGCGCCCCAGGGTGAAGAGCACGATGTCGTGCGAGAGGGCCGCGAGCACCGTGCCCACGGCGATCAGGGCCAAGCCGGATGCCATCAGCGCGGTGCGCGACATCCTGGCCAGGGTGATCGAGAGCACCGGTGCGACGATCGCCACCACCAGGGCGTAGAAGGTGATCGAGTAGCTGACGACCGCGGGCGTCACACCCAGCGTGTCGGCGATGCGCGGCAGCAGCCCGGCGATCACGAAGGCGTTCGTGCCCACGATGAACAGCCCGAACGACAGGATGCCGAGCTTGAGCAGGATCTCGCGCATCGGCGGGTAGTAGTGCTGTTCTGCCGTCGTCATCCTGCTGACAACCTCTCAGCATCGTCCGACATTCCGCGCCATGGCTCGTCAGGAGCGCGAACGACGTCCCGAGAACCACCCGGAGACGGAAAGGGCCGCCGCGGACCCGAGTCCACGACGGCTCTCAACCCTCTCTCCGAGCCCCCCGACTCGAAGCGTGGATCGCTCCGACCGGCCTCAGCCCCGGTCGTCGCTTCCACGTGATGTTGAATTCAACTGCGCACAGCATGGGCCTGGACAGACCGTTCTGACAGGGCCAATGGTCCTATCGCGTTCACGAGGCGATCAGCTGACGACGAAGCTCGCGCTCAAGCCTGCCGTGAGCCCTCCCGAGGCCGCGGTCAGGGTGTAGGTGCCGACCCGGTCGATCCGGCATCCCGAGAAGGTGCCGATGCCGCTGCCGGTGAGGATCGGGTTCGAGACGCAGAACAGGTTCGCTCCACCGGTCGGGCCTGTGATGCTGAGCGTGACGAGAGCGGAGGTCGAGACCCGGTTGCCCGCGGCATCCTGGATCTGCACCACGGGCTGCGTGGGGAACGCGACCCCGTGTACCGAGGCACCCGGCGAGGTCGTGAATACGACTTTCGCCGCCGACCCCGCTGAGATCGTGAAGCTCGAACTCACGCCGGAGGCAAGACCGGTCGCCGACGCCGTCAGCGTATAGGTGCCCGCCTTGTCGACGCGGCATCCGGCGAAGGCGGCGACGCCTGCTACCGCCGTTTTGGGGTTGGCCGTGCAACTCAGCGTCGCACCGCCCGGCGTGGTGAGAGCCAGCGTCACGGCGGCGGTGCTCGTCGTGATGGTGTTGCCGAATGCGTCGAGCACTGCGACGGCCGGCTGGGTCGAGAAGGTCGTCGAACTGATCGAGCTCGACGGCGACGAGGTGAACGAGAGCCGACTCGCAGGCCCGGCGGCGATGGTGAAGCTGGCGCTGACGGCCGAGGTCAGGCCGCTCGTGGTGGCCGTCAGCGTGTAGGTGCCCGCCTTGCCGATGGCGCATCCGGTGAAGGTCGCCGTGCCGTTGACGGCGGCCTTCGGGTTCGCCGAGCAACTCAGGGTCGCCCCCGCCGGGGTGGTGATCGACAGCGAGATCGCGTTGGTGCCCGATGTCGTGTCACCGGTGCCGTCCTGGATGGCGACGACGGGCTGGCTCGCGAACGCCGCGCCACTGCTCGACGACGACGGTGAGGTGAGGAAGGCGAGTTTGCTGGCGATCGAGAAGATGAAGAAGCTGGAACTGACCCCGCTCAGACTTCCCGAGGTCGCGGTGAAGACATAGTTGCCGGTCTGGTTGATCCGGCAGCCTGCGAAGGTGGCGACACCAGCCACGGCGCTCTTGGGATTGCTCGTGCAGACCAGCGCCCCACTGGTGATCGAGAGGGTGATCGGGATCGTGCTGGTCGTGACAGTGTTGCCGCCGGCATCCTGCACGACGACGACGGGCTGGTTGCTGAAGACGGTGTTGCGTGCCGTGTTCTTGGGCGTGGTAGTGAAGACGAGGTTGTTCGCGGCTCCCACCGACACCGTGAAACTCGCGCTCACGGCGGAGGTCAGGCCGGGCGACGTGGCCGTCAGGGTGTACGTACCTTTGAGGTCGATCAGGCAGCCGGCGAAGGTCGCCAGTCCGGATACCGCGACCACCGGGTTCGCGGTGCAACCGAGGGTGGCTCCGTTTGGTGCGGTGATGGCGAGCGCGACGGGAGCCGTGCTTGTCGTGGCCTGACCTTGAGCCCCCTGGATCGCGACGGCGGGCTGAGTGCCGAACACCACGCCTCCGGAGGAGTTCGACGGGCTCGCCAGGAATATCAGCTTGCTTGAGCCGACAGCCGCGGTCCAGCTGTTGCTCGCGCTGCGCGTCGAAGCGGTGAACGCCGCGTTCACCACAGGCGTGAAGGGCGCGATGGCGACCATCACTCCGCAGATGACGAGGGCACCGAGAGACAGACCGCTTTCGATGCCGATGCGGTGCACCAGGGCCGGGATGCCGCGTCGCCGCGGACCGGCCGACTGCGGCTGCAATCCGCGCCGTTCCCTGGTCTCGGCCTGCGACGCCAGGAATTCGATGAGCAGCGCCAGCAGTGTGATCGCGAGCCATCCCACGAACGGAAGCAGCTGGCCATGCTGCAACCAGAACGCGGGCAGACCGATCCACGGGATGAGGAGGCAGCCCACCGCGATGATGTTCGAGCGGAGCAGCGGGGCGCTGTCGGCGTCCGGGTTGGCATCGCCCGCCGTGACCAAGGTGCCGTCTGAATTGGTTCCGACGATCCGGTGAAGCCGGATACCGGGTACCTCCGAGCCCGGAGGTGCCGGAAAAGTGACCACGTGCCCCATCGGCGTCTCTGCGTGGGAGTCGAGCGGATGCGACAGCACCACGTCGCCGACCGCGATGTGCGGCATCATCGACCCGCTCTGCACGACCGTGCCGGTCAAGCCGAACACCATCGGAACAACCGCGCACGCCGCGAGGGCGAGCAGGAAGACCAGGTAAGCCCGCGCGAGCAGCCGCACGACCAGGAGACCCCAGGCCGCGACGACGTTGCGTCGGGTCTGGGGCTCCTGATTGAGGTGCCCGCTCATCGGTCTGGTTCCTGTCAGGTGCTGACTAGGACGTGGCTTGCAGCTCCCAGACGACGTCGGCGCTGACCGACTTGCCCTGGAGTGCGTCGATCTGGGTCTGCGTCAGCCCCGTGGTGTCGAAGGTCCAGGTGGCCTTGTAGCTCTTGGTCTCCCCCACCGTTCCGGCGGTGTCCCAGGGCAGGACGCCGGTCGCATAGTCGTTGATACCTGCGTCAATGGTCGCCAGAGACAGTGCCGGCAGGGTCGTCTCGGCAACGAATCCGGTGCAATCGGCGAAACTGCCGCCGTGACCGATCGACAGCGACACGGTGATGTTGTTCTCGAGACCTTCGGCGCCGAGGGTGTCGAGATAGACCCGAACCTCGCCGGGCACGTTCGACTCGGAGGTGACGACCAGGCACTTGGACCCGGTCTGTCCGGGGACCACCCCGCTGACGCGGAATGCCGCGGCGCCGAGGTCATCGTCCGACAGCAGCACCGACCCGGTCTCCCAGTTATTGCCGGTGTTGCGAGTGGATGCCGTGAAGGCGGCGTTCGATCCGTTCCAGACCAGAAGGCCGGCCATCAGGATCGCGGTGGGCCCGACGACCAACGTCGCGATGCGGCGGGTTCGGGCAGTGGGCTTGCGCATGAGATTTTCCCCCAATATCTGCGGCTGCACCGACCCGGTCCCGGTATCGATGCGCGGAACCCCCTACCCGATCCCCCGGGTCGTGAGCCTCCACATGCCGAGTATCGAGCCCGGCGAGCGGCCGCCCCAGGGTCGAACGTCCCTCGGCTCTCGACCGCGCTCAGGGCGTCGAAGAGTAGGCGGCTCAAGCCGCCAGCGGCGCCGAGCGTCGGCCCAGCAGTCCCAGCATCAGCAGCACGAGTCCGAACTCCGTGAGTCCGGCGGCGAGGTAGAGCACTTGGAAGGGGCTGAACGTCATGACGATCAGTTCGACGAAGATCCAGATCGTCGTGTCGAACGCGGCTACCGCAGCGGCCGTCAATGCGAGCGGATGACGAGCCACCAGCATCCGGAGAGCGACTAGGTGCACCCCGCCGAGCCCGATCGCGAGCAGGATCCCCGGCACGAGGTAGCCGGTGAATGGAGTGCCCGCCAGGTGCGAGACCGGAGGACTCAGCACCGTTGCGAGTCCTGGGTCGAGGGCGCCCGCGATGAGAGCCACGCCGCCCGCTACGGCGGTGATACCGACGAAGGCCTGCAGGAAGAGGAGAAGCAACCGGGAGGCGGGATGATTGTTCATGGACACATCCTGGTGACGGGTGATCTCGACCACCGGTGCCAAAGGTCCTCTCGGCCCGGTCGAACCTGGTCGAGTAGCGCGCAGCGAGTATCGAGACCCCCGTCGAGCCCCCAGGCTTACGCCCGCATTACGCTCCGCCGCAAGAGTGTCCGCATCCGATTCCTCTATTCGGTGCGCGACCTTGAGGAGGCATCCCATGCGCCGATCTGCAGCTCTGGCACTGACGATTCCCGCGCTGATCCTGCTGGCCGGGTGCAGCAACCCTGGCGGTGGTCCAAGCGGATCACCCAGCTCGCCAGCGTCCGCGACGCCCAGCGCGAGCGCCCAGGCGACCACCCTCGACCCGTGCCAGCTGGTGACGGCGGCGGAGGCATCCGCGCTCGCCGGTGTGACTTTCGGCGCCGGTCTCGAAGAGACCACCGGATCGAACGGCACCGGCAAGCGCTGCACCTACGGCGCGCAGACGAAGAACGTGTTCTTCGTGCAGGTGGCGACCGCGGCGAGCGCCGACGACGCGCAGGCGCAGTGGACCACTGAGGAGGCCGAGGCGGATGCCGACCTCGCCTCGGGCTTCGACGGCGCCGCGGTCAACGTCACGAAGTCTGATCTCACCGGTCTCGGCGACCGCGCCGCGGTGGGAACCGGCTCGGTGACCATCGAGGGGCAGACCATCTCGGGAGGTGACATCTACCTGCTGAAGGGCCCGAACTTCCTGGCGTTCGGCGACCTGACCCTCGGCACCGCGCCGACCGCGGCCGCTCTGCAGGCGCAGGCCGCGACCAGCTTGGGGCGGATGCCGTAGACGACTCAGATCGCTAGGGTGCGGGGATGACGTTCTTCGAGCGCGCGTGAGCGACCCGCGGGCGGGGCGGGCGGTACCGCCCCCACCTCCCACGCGGTCGGCGTCGACCACGCAGCCGCCAGCTGAGCAACCGCCGCGACCGCCGCGCAACTGGATCGTGCCGGTCGCAGTGCTCGGTTTCGTCGTCGTGGTCGCGATCGTGGCGTTCGCAGCGCTCCTCTGGCAGTTGCAAGGCTTGCGCCAGAGTTCTGACTCCGGCTCGACCGATGGTCCGGCCTACACCCCGACCCCAGCCCCGACAGCGTTCTCGATGACCTGCACCAGCGGCTGCCTGACGGCCGCCTCGGCGCGGGCGCTGGTCCCCGGTCCGTCGCTGCTGAGGTCCCTCGACGTCGACAGCGCTCTCGTCGATGCCGAACTCGCGTCCCCGACCACGGCGGCTCTCGAATACCAGCGCGACGCCGCCCGCTGGTCGCGAGAGCCCGGGCCCGCGCCCGATTGTTTCGTCCTGGGGTCGCGCAGCCCGGTCGCGGTCGCGCTCGAGGATGCCGGTGCAGGTGCCGACTCGCAGAGCCTGGACCCGGTGTCGATTCTCATGACCAGCGACATCCTGGGCGATAACACCACGATGACCGAGACCGCGCGCTTCTTCACGACGCCAGAGGCTGCCACGGCATACGAGCAGCAGCTGCAGGCGCAGCTCGCCCACTGCCACGGGAGCAACCCCCGGGTGGGGCCGGCGAACGGATTCGAACTGCCGCCCTCCGTCACGGCCCTCGCGTTCACCGATCCGGAGGACCGCACGACCACCTCCCTGTACGACTTCCGACGCGCGAACGCGGTCGTGCGCTTCCGCGTGACGTCCAGCGGCGGCGGCAACGAGAACACGGTGCGTACGGTCTTGAGCATGTGGGCGGCCGACGACCTGGCGCGGCTCGAGCTGAACTGAGCCGACTCGATCACGGCCCGATGTCCCGGGTCTAGTGCCCCATCCGACCCTCACCCGGCGCCGGAAGCACGTTCGGCAGCAGAAGCGCCGCCAGCACCGCCACCAGGATCGCAAGCGCGGTCGCCCAGCCGAGCGCCGCGGCCGTGGACAGAGTGACCCCGAGCATCGCGAAGATCGAGGCTCCGGATGCCGATCCGACCTCGTGCGCCGCGCTCACGGCACCCGATGCCGAGCCGGATTCTTCGCTCGCCACTCGGGCGAGTGCGGTCGTCGATCCGGTGACCAGGTTGATGCCGAGGCCGAGCGAAGCCAGCGTGATGGCCGCGATGGCCATGACCGGCTGATGTTCCGTGACCGCCCAGGCGGCGCCGGCCAGCCCGACGGCTCCGATCACGGCGCCGATCGGCGCGACCCGCCGGCTGCCCAGGTGCCCGAGCAGGTGACCACCGCCCTGCGCCCCGACCGCCAGGGCGACCGCGATCGGCACGAACGCGAGCCCGGTTGCGGTCGGCGTCCACCCCAGCCCGTCTTGCACGAAGAACGACAGCAGCAGCAGGCCGCCGACCAGCAGCGCCGTCGTCACCAGCATGAGCATCGATCCGGTGACCATCGCGCGTTCGACGAGCAGACGCGGACGGATCAACGGCTGCGCCGAGAACCTCTCGACCCCCGCGAACAGGCCGAGCAGAACAACCCCGAGGATGGCGAGCCCGAGTGTCAGCGCCCCGCCGGCGACGGCGACGACCGATGCCGAGCCGATCAGGGCGGCCAGTCCGAGCGTGGCGAATAGTGTCGGCACGACCCCGATGCGGCGGCCGCGGATCGGCGGCACCGCGACGATCAGCACTGGCACCAGGATCGCCACCGCGATGCCGATCGGCACGTTGATGAAGAAGACCCAGCGCCATCCTGGTCCGCCAGTGAGCAGGCCGCCGACCACCAGGCCGAGCGCGGCTCCGCCACCGCCGACCGCTCCCCAGATCGCCAGAGCGCGTCGCCGCGCCGGCCCCTCGAAGCGTCGCAGCAGTGACGCCAGGGCGGCGGGCGAGAGGAGCGCGGCGCCGGCGCCCTGCAGCGCACGCGCTCCGAGATAGCCGACCACGCCGGTCGACAGGCCGGATGCCAGCGAGCCGGCGACGAAGATGACCAGGCCGATCAGCAGCATCCGCCTCGCACCGACCCGATCGGCCAAGCGACCACCGAGCAGAAGCAGACCGCCGAATGGCACGGCGTACGCGGCGATCGCCCAGCCCGCGAGGTCGGCATTCAGGCCGAGGTCGGCGCTCAGCCTCGGCAGCGCGACATTGACGACCGTGACATCGAGCACCAGCATCAGCTGAGCGAGGGCGAGAACGACGAGCGCCCACCACGCCGACCGCGGCGGGGACGCGACGACGACGGGGGGCGCGGCAGAAACGGGGTGCGACATGGTCGGCTCCAAACTCAAACAGTAGTGTTTGGGTTAACTCATACACCACTGTTTGAGATAGAGTCAAGCCGTGGCCATCGATCGGAGCACCCGCGAGGATGCCGCGCGCAACCGCGACGCGATCCTCGACTCGGCGCTGCGCTGCCTGGCCGACGATCCGCGCGCCAGCATGACCGACATCGCCGCGCAGGCCGGACTTGGCCGGGTGACCCTGTACGGGCACTTCTCCTCGCGTCAGGAGTTGATCGAGGCCGCCCTGGTGCGCACCATCATCCGCTCAGAGGCCCAGCTCGCCGCCGTCGACCTGAGCGGCGACCCGGTCGAGGCCCTGCAGCGACTCGTCGACCACTCGTGGCGGATCGTGCACGACTTCCACGTGCTGCTCGGCGTCGCCGAGACCGCGCTCTCGAACGACCAGATCCGCGCCCACCACGGCAAGCCGCTCGCCCGGGTGCAAGACCTGATCGAGCGCGGTCAGAAGGAACACCGAATGCGGCGCGACGTCACCGCCGAATGGCTCACCGCCTGCATGATGGCGATCCTGCACGAGGCAGCGGCCCAGGTGCGCGGTGGGCGGATGACCGACGCCGAGGCCGCGCACGCCGCATCCGCGGCTGTCATAGCGACTGTGATCTCGCCGGAGTGACTCGCCGGACCAACCCGAGCGCGAGCATCACCAGCCCGAACTCGGCGAGGGATGCCACGAAGTACACCGCCTGCAAGAAGCTGAAGGGGATCACCACCAGCTCGACGAAGATCCAGATCGCGGTGTCGAAGGCGGCGACCGCGGCCGCGAACAGGGCGGATGGATGCTGGCGCAGCAGCATCCAGAAGGCACCGAGGTGCACCCCGCCCCGCACGACCGCGAGCATCAGCCCGGGCACCAGGTAACCCGCGAACGGCGACTCGTGCAGGTACGAGACCGGCGGGCTGAGAACAGTCGCGAGTGACGGCACGATCGCGCCGAGGGTGAGCGCGACGCCGCCCGCGACCGCGGTCAGGCCGACGAAGGCCAGCACGATCAGGAGCATGA